>Ga0207681_10000028_pt1 | contig 189881 bp, 92 predicted proteins | sample KBSS53metaG_FD_184324 | JGI IMG/M metagenome (GOLD analysis project Ga0207681, IMG submission 184324) | Switchgrass rhizosphere microbial communities from Kellogg Biological Station, Michigan, USA - KBS S5-3 metaG (SPAdes) (version 2) | ecosystem: Host-associated > Plants > Roots > Rhizosphere...
AACGGCCATTATTTTGCTCCAGACCTTGCTCCACGATCTCTCGCTCCACGCTGTCTCGTTCCACGGCGCGAGGATAGCACAGGGGTCCCGCTCGGGGATTGGCTTCAGACCCAGGCGCGGAGCGCGATCAGGGCCTCGGCCACGAACGGCAGGAGGACCGGCCCCCAGAAGCCGCGCAGGCCATAATTGCGGAGCACCCGCTGAGCGGAAAAGCGGTCCGTCGCCAGCGCTTCCCGCAAGTTGAAGACGTTGGGGATGAGGCGGGGCGTCGTCTTCATGGCCACGCATTCGCCGGGATACTCCCGCGCCAGCCGCGCCTCCTCCTGGAGCATCGACGGGTAGTGGACGGTGACCAGCAGGACGAGGAACAGCGCGGCGCCCACGAGCGCGCCGTCCAGGGAGATCAGGAAGGCCAGGTAGATGAGGTTGTTGCCGAGGTAGAGGGGATGCCGCACCATGCGGTAGATCCCCGTCCGGGTCACTCCCTGGTTCTTCATGAGGTTGCCCGCGCCCCACATGCGGGCCGCCGCGCCGGCGAGCGCCAGCGACCAGGGCAGGAACCGGTACGGCGAGTTGCCGGCCCCGATGAAATCCAGCGGCGCCTGAGCGCCCCAGAGGGCATAGGCGACCGCGATCAGGCCGATCAGGACGCTCAGGGGCCCGCGCCGGCGGGCCGTCCAACTGAACGTTCTACCGCAAGCCAGCCGTTCAAGACCGGACTGTGACACTTCTTGATACAATGCTGTCTCCTGCTACGGTAAATCGAATTGGGTCGCATTGTACCTTAATCTTCCGTTTATCTTCTTTCTTCCCGTCTCAGGGCCGGGCGGTGTACGTCAGCACCAGCGATTCGCTGCCGGGGTTGAAGTTGTAGATGGCGGCGTTGGAGATGTGGAAGAAGCTCACGCCGAGGCGGGACCTCTCCCCCAGGCGGCGGGACAGCTCGATTCCCGAGCGGAACTCGATCACTCCCCCGAGGTTCCGGCCGCCATCCTGGTAGTAGAGGCCGGCCGACCATTGCGGGCTCAACGACCAGTTCCTGCTCAGCGGCCGGTCGTACCGGAAGCCGCCGTAGGCATAGAGGTCGCCCTGGGAGTTGGCCATGGCCCCGAGGGTGGGGCTGGTCTTCTGAAGGAAACGGGGAATCCACCGGAAGCGGTGCGGGGCGAACCGCACCTCCCAGCCGGTCTCGTAGACCTCGTGCTTGTCCAGGACGCCGAACGAGCCGGCGCTGACCGTGACGGCCACGGGCTCCTCGGCCCGCGCCGCCCGCGCGGAGAATCCGGCCGCGAACGACAGCAAAACGAACAAAAGGGCTCCCGCCCTGCGCATCTCCATCGACCCTTTCGAAATAGGTGCTCTGCAGCCTCACCCGCGCGTCCCTATCGAAGGGATGCCTGAATCGTTACGCGGTGGGATATAGCACTGGATGATTGTCCGTTCAAGCTCAGGGAGCCGCTCCGCCCCAGACCGCCAGCCTCCCCGAACGGTAGGGCTGAGCGAAGACGGCGCGGCCTATTTCCGGCGAGCGGACCCTGTCAGGAGAGGGCCCGAACAGCTCCTCGACCAGCTTGCCCCGGGGGTGCGCCGCCAGCCAATGAGCCTCGGCGCCAGGGAGGATCTCCTGGAACGGCTGCGTCAGCCGGCCCAGGAAGTGGAGCTGGCCATGGTAGTCCCCGGCCCAGGCGATGGGCCGCCCCTCGCGCTCGGCGGCGGCGAGGTAGCGCGCGGCCGGACGGACGTCATAGGCATCGTGGATCACTTTCGAGCCGGCGGCGAAGAGCGCGACGACCAGCAGCAGGGTCAGCAGGGACGGGGCGGCCGGCCGGCCGGCGAAGATCCGGCCCGGGAAGAGGATGCAGGCGAGGGCCGCCAGCCCCAGCGCCACGCCGGCGACGGGCCGGATCTCCCCGGCCCAGGGCGGAACGCCGGCCCGGTGGGCCAGGAACGGCGCGGCGGCGAGCGCCGCGGCGGGCAGCAGCAGAAAGGCCGCCGCCGGCACCGCGGTCCAGCGACCGGGAACCGGGGCGGGCCCCGGGGGAGCCTCCAGCCATCTGGCGGCCATCAGGGCAAACCCGGGAAACAGGGGGAGCAGGTAGTGGGGCTGCTTGCCGCTGATCAGGGAGAAGGCGGCCAGCGCCGGCAGGGTCCACGCCAGGCAGAAGCGCGTCCCGTTGTCGGCGGCGCGCGGGCGCAGGCCGCCCAGGGCCCGCCAGAGCGGCGGCCAGAACGAGTAGGGGTAAAGCAGGAGCGGCAGCATCGCCAGGTACCACCACCAGGGCCGCCGGTGGGCGAAGGAGTGGACCACCCGCTCGCCCGTCTGGGAGAAGAGAATGGCGTTGGCGTAGGCCGGCCCTCCGGCGCGCGCCGCCGGCAGGGCCCAGGAGAGAGCGACGGCGGCGGCCACGGCCACCGCCCCGAGGATTCCGGCCCACCAGCGCCAGCCCGGCCGGCGGCCTCCCCACCAGGGAGCCAGGACGGCCGCGAGCAGGGGCGCCAGGAAGACCACGGGCCCCTTGGCGAGGATGCCCAGCCCCAGCGCGGCCCCCACCTGCAGCCAGGGGAGGACGCCGCCGCGGCGCCAGGCCGCCTCGATGCCCAGCAGGGCCAGCAGCACGCAGAAGGCCACCAGCATGTCGAACATCAGCATGCCGGTGAAAAGGCTCCACAGCAGCAGGCCCACCAGCACGGCGGGCGCCGTCCGCGCCACGGCGGGGCGGTCGGGCCAGAGCCGCCGGGCGAGAGCCGCGGTCAGGAAGAGGTTGGCGAGCGAGAACAGGGCCGGCAGCAGACGGGGCCACGCGTCGTTGACGCCGAAGATCTTCCATCCGAGTTGAGTCAGCCAGAAGAGCAGGGGCGGCTTGTCGCTGTAGGGCAGGCCGTTGAGGTGCGGCACCAGGAAGTCGCCGCGGCTCCACATCTCCCAGGCCACCGTGGCGTAGCGGGTCTCGTCGATCGGCAGCAGCGGCCGTAAGGCGAGAGGGACGAAGGCGAGCAGGGCCCACGCCGCCAGGACGGGGATCCACGGGGAGAGGCGTTGCATGCCGCGTATCTTAGTCGAGGGGCATAGAGCGCCGGAGACCGCGAGACGGCCGGTGGAGCGTTCCTCCACCTGGGGGCGGGGGAGGGTTGGCCAGGGGGAGGTTAGGAGGGGGCGCCCCGGCCAGGAAAAACGCCGGCTGTTTTGGGTAGGCCCTGGCATTTATGCCCGGGCGGGCGCCCGCGAGGGATCTTCGGGGAGGCGAAAAATCGGCTCACCGAGGCGCCCCCTCCTGGCCTCCCCCTGGCCAACCCTCCCCCGCCCCCAGAGGGAGGAACGCGGTCCGGGACGGTGGCGCGGATGACAGGGGAGAGGGCGCGGCGAGGGCGGCTATGGGGTTGCCTGGGGCCGGGACGGCGGGAGAAACGGCGAATCGAATTAAGATACCGCCGTGACCCTTCCCGAGATCTCCGTCGTCGTCCCGGTCTACAACGAGGAGGAGAACCTCCCCGTGCTGGCGGCCGAGATCCGGACGGCCCTGGAGGGGATCGGCCGGCCGTACGAGGTGATCTACGTCGACGACGGCAGCACCGACTCGAGCCCCGCGGTCCTGCAGCGGCTCGCCGGGGCGGACCCGGCGGTACGGATCGTGCGCCAGCGGCGCAACGCCGGGCAGTCCGCGGCGCTCGACGCCGGCTTCCGCTTCGCCCGCGGCGGCATCGTCGTCACCCTCGACGCCGACCTCCAGAACGATCCCGCGGACCTCCCCCGGATGCTGGCGCTGATGGACGAGTACGACGTCGTCTCCGGCGTGCGGGTCAACCGCCAGGACACCTGGGTGCGGAAGGTTTCCTCCCGCATCGCCAACCGGGTGCGCAACCGGCTCACCCACGACTCCGTCACCGACGTCGGCTGCACCCTGCGGGCCTGCCGCACGGAGTACCTCCTCCGCATCCCCATGTTCACCGGCATGCACCGCTTCCTCCCCACTCTATTGAAGATGGCGGGGGCGCGCACGACCGAGATCCCCGTCAACCACCGGCCACGGCTCCACGGCCAACCCAAGTACACCATCGGCAACCGGCTCTGGCGGGCATTGGCGGACCTGTTCGCCGTGCGGTGGATGCAGAAGCGCTGGATCGACCGCCGCCTGTCCGAGGAGACCCCCGCTTGGAACACAAATTCATCTGGAACGTCTGGACCGCCATCGGCCTCCTCGGGCAAGGGTTCTTCTTCGCCCGCTTCTTCGTCCAGTGGATCGCCTCCGAGCGGCGGAAAGTCAGCGTAATCCCCACCGCCTTCTGGTTCTTCAGCATGGCGGGCAGCGTGGTGCTGCTCGCCTACGGCATCCACCGGCGCGACGCCGTGATCATCATCGGCCAGATCCCCGGCCTCTTCATCTATGGCCGCAACCTCTGGTTCATCCACCAGACCGGCCACCAGATCGCCCCGGCGGAGCCGCCCGGGGCCGACCAGCCATGACCGAGCCGCCGGGAGGGACCGCGCCGCGCCGCGACCTCCTGATCCTGGCCCTCCTGGGCGCCCTGCTCTTCCTGCCCGGCCTGGGGCGGCGCGACCTGTGGAACCCGGACGAGGCGCGCTACGCCGAGGTGGCCCGCGAGATGCGGCTGCTCGGCCACTGGTCGGTGCCGCGCCTGAACGGCGAGGTCTACACCCAGAAGCCGCCCCTCTTCTTCTGGGCCATCGCCGGCTTCGGCGCCCTGAAGGGCGGGGTGGACGAGACGGCCGCCCGGCTGCCCTCGGCCCTGTCGGCCATCGGCGCCCTGCTGCTCGTCTACCGCATCGGCGAGCGCTTCTTCGGCCGCCGCGCCGGCTGGCTGGCCGCCGCGGCCTTCGCCACCTGCTTCAAGATCCTCTGGCAGGGCCGCTTCGGGCAGATCGACATGACGCTCACGGCCCTGGTGACGCTGGGGGTGTGGTTCTGGGTGCGCGGCTTCACCGAGGAGCGGCCCCGGCTCTACCTGCTGTTCTTCGCCTCGGCGGGGCTCGCCACCCTGGCCAAGGGGCCGGTCGGCCTGCTGCCGCCCCTGCTCGCCGTCCTCGCCTTCCTGGCCATCACCAAGAACCGGGCGGAATTCAAGCGCCTGCCCCTCGGCCTCGGCCTGCTCGTCTGGGCGGCGGTGGTGCTCGCCTGGCTCGTGCCGGCGGGGCTCTCCGGCGGCGAGGACTACCTGCGGCAGATCGTCTTCAAGCAGAACGTCACCCGGTACGTCGATCCCTGGCACCACTTCGCGCCCTGGTACTACTACCTGACGGTGATCCCGGCCGAGTTCTTCCCCTGGTCGTTCCTGCTGCCGTCGGCGATCGTGGCGGGCTGGAAGCGGCTCCAGGGGCGCCCACGCCAGGGCTTCCTCTTCTGCCTGTGCTGGATGGCGGTGACGGTCGTCTTCTTCAGCGTCTCGCCCGCCAAGCGGTCGGTCTACATCCTCACCATGTACCCGGCGATGGCCCTGCTGGTGGGAGCGGGGCTCGACCGGATGGCGGCCGAATGGCCGGCGTGGCGCCGCTGGCTGGTGGCGCCTCTCGGCCTGGTGGCGGGCCTCGCGGCGCTGATCGTCGCGGCCCTGCCGGTGGTGGGACGGCGGCGGCCGGAGGTGGCCCTCCTGGGCGGCGAGACCTTCGTGTGGACGCTGGCGGCGCTCTTCGCCCTCTTCGCCCTGGGCGCCGGCTTCGCCTGGTGGGCCGCGCGGAAAGGGGAGGTCGCGCGTGCCGCGGCCGGGCTGGCGGCGGGGATCGGCCTCACCCTCCTGGGCGTGGCGTTCTACGCGCTGCCGCGGTTCGACGTCTTCAAGTCCGCCCGCGGGCTCTCCCGCGAGCTCGCGGCCCGCCTGCCCCCCGGCGAGCCTTATGGCATCTATCCCCGCCTGGACTCCACCTTCCTCTTCTATACCCGGCGCTTCTGCGTCGACCTCGACGGCGAGGCCAGGCTCCGCGCCTTCCTGGCCCGCCCCGGGCGGGTTTGGCTGCTGGCCCAGAAGGACGACCTGGCCCGGCTGAAGGACCTGCCGCCGATGACCGAGGTGGCCCGGGACCAGGATCCGAAGGAAGGCTACCTGCTCCTCGTGCGGCCCTGAACGCGGCCCGGGGTGTCCCCGCGAGAGCCCGCGGGCACACCTTGTTAGAGGAAGGCACCAGCAGGACTTCTGCTCAAAAACCAGAAAAGTATCGTTTTAAATGAAGAAACCAGAAGAAATTCTTGCCCCGGCGGACTTCCCGGGCCTGCCGGTCCACACGCTCGTCGAGCGGTGGGCCCGGGAGGCGCCCGGCGCGCTGGCGGTCGAATCGGAGGACCTGCGGCTCACCTACGGCGAGCTGAACCGCCGCGCCAACCGGCTCGCGCACCGGCTGCGGCGCCTGGGCGCCGGGCCCGAGGTGGTGGTGGCGCTGCGTCTGGAGCGCTCGCCCGGGCTGGTGGTGGCGGCGCTCGCGGCGCTCAAGGCGGGCGCGGCCTACCTGCCGGTCGATCCGGCGCATCCCGCCGAGCGGCTGGCCTTCATGCTGCGGGACTCCGGGGCGCGGCTCCTGCTGACGGCCCGTCCGCTCTCCGGGCTGCCGGCCGAGGTGCTGGCCCTGGACGGCCTGGACCTCTCGGGGGAGAGCGAGGAGGACCCGGGGACGCCGGGCTTCGGCTTGGACCAGCTCGCCTACCTGATCTACACCTCGGGCTCGACGGGCACCCCCAAGGGGATCGAGCTGGGCCACCGGGGGCTCGCGAGCCTCGTGGCCCACGACCACCGGACCCTGGGGCGCACGGCGGCGGACCGATGTACGCTGACGGCGGGGCCGGGGTTCGACGCCTCGGTCTGGGAGACCTGGTCGGCTCTCACCGCCGGATCCTCGCTGCACGTGCCACCGGCGGAGCTGGTGGTCTCGCCTCCCGCCCTGCTGGCCTGGATGGCCGACCGGGCGATCACCGTCGCCTTCCTGCCCACCCCGCTCGCCGAAGCGGCCCTCGCCGAGCCGATGCCGGCCGGGCTCGCCCTGCGGGTGCTGACGACCGGCGGCGACCGGCTGACCCGCCGCCCCCCGCCGGGCCTCGCCTTCGACCTCTGGAACATCTACGGCCCGGCGGAGAGCACGGTGGCCGCGAGCATGGGCCCGGTGCCGTCCACCGGCGAGGGGCCTCCGCTGCCTCCAGATATCGGCTGGCCGGTCGCCAACACCCGGGTGCACATCCTCGACGAGGGGCTGGAGCCGGTGGCGCCGGGCGAGACGGGCGAGCTGTGCGTCGCCGGCCTGGGGCTCGCGCGCGGCTACCGGGGCCAGCCGGGGATGACGGCGGAGCGGTTCGTGCCGGACCCGTCCGGCGAGCCGGGATCGCGGCTCTACCGCACGGGCGACCTGGCGCGCTGGCCGGCCGGCGGCGAGATCGAGTGCCTCGGCCGGATCGACTTCCAGGTCAAGATCCGGGGCTTCCGCATCGAGCTGGGGGAGATCCAGGCCGTGCTGGACCGCCACCCGGCCGTGCGCGAGTCCATGGTGCTGGTGCGCGAGGGCGAGAGCCGGCTGTGCGCCTACGTCGTTCCCCGCGGTGAGCGGGAGCCCGGCCTGCGGGAAGGGCTTCGCTCCTTTCTCGCCGAGTCGCTGCCCGAGTACATGATCCCCACCGCCTGGGTCTTCCTGGAAGCGCTGCCGCTCACCCTCAACGGCAAGGTGGACCGGCGCGCGCTGGCGCTCGTCGAGCCGGAGCTGGAAGGCGAGGCGGCGGCGCCCCGTACGCCGCTGGAGGAGGTGCTGGCGGGCCTTTTCGCCGAAGTCCTGGGCACAGACAGGACCGTGGGCGTGCACGACAGCTTCTTCGACCTCGGTGGGCAGTCGCTGCTCGCCGCCCGGCTCGCCATGCGGGTGCGCGAGATCTCCGGCGTGGACCTCGGCCTGCGCGGCGTCTTTGAGCACCCGACGGTGGCCGGCCTCGCCGGGCGGATCGGCGCGGCGGCACGGGAGCGGCAGCCCGAAGCGCCGCCCCTCGTGCCGGTGCCGCGCGGCGGCGGTCTGCCGCTCTCCTTCGCCCAGCGGCGGCTCTGGTTCCTGGAGCGCCTGCAACCCGGCACGGCCCTTTACAACCTGCCCTTCGCCTACGACTTGCGGGGCGAGTTGGAGGTGCCGGCGCTGGCGGCGGCCCTGGATGGGGTGGTGCGGCGGCACGAGGCGCTACGCGCCGTTTTTGTCCCTGGGGACGGCGAGCCCGCGCAGGCCGCCGTCGACCTGATCTTCTCCTTGCCGGAAGTGGACCTCGGGGGATTGCCGGACGAAGCGCGGCGGGCCGAGGCCGAGCGGCTGACGGCCGAAGAGGCCCGGCGGCCCTACGACCTGGAGCGGGGCCCTCTGCTGCGGGCGGCGCTCCTGCGCCTGGGCTCGCGGGAACACCGGCTGCTCCTCGGCATGCACCACATCGTCTCGGACGGCTGGTCGGTCGGCGTGTTGATGGAGGAGGTCTCCGCCCTCTACCGCGCCGTGCCCCTGGCCCCGTTGGCCATCCAATACCCCGACTTCGCCGTCTGGCAGCGGCGCTGGCTCGCGGGCGGCGTCCTCGACGAGCAGCTCGCCTGGTGGCGCGAGCGGCTGGCCGGCGCGCCCGCCCTGCTGGAGCTGGCCGGCGACCGGCCCCGGCCGCCGGCGCCATCGTTCCGCGGCGCCGTCGAGCGGCTGCCGCTCGGGGACGAAGCGGCCCTCCTCGGGATCGGCCGCCAGATAGGCGCCACTCTCTTCATGACCCTGCTCGCGGCCTTCCAGGCCCTGCTCCACCGCTACACCGGGCAGGACGACCTGGTCGTGGGCTCGCCGGCCGCCGGCCGCGACCGCCCGGAGCTGGAGCCCCTGATCGGCTTCTTCGTCAACATGCTCCCCCTGCGCGCCGATCTCTCGGGCGAGCCGGGCTTCCTGGCCCTCCTGGCCGGCGCGCGCGAGATGGCGCTGGGCGCTTTCGCCCATCAGGACCTCCCCTTCGAGAAGCTGATCGAAGAGCTGGCGCCCGAGCGGAACCTCGCCGCCGCGCCGCTCTTCCAGGCCGTGCTCGCCCTCCAGGACGCCCCCACGGGTCCGGATCTCGGGCCGGGGATCGTTGCCGCCGCCTCGCAGGTCGAGACGGGAACCGCCAAGTTCGACCTGACGCTCTTCGTGGAGGGCGGCCCCGGCGGGCTCGAAGCCATCGCCGAGTACGCGACCGACCTGTTCGACGGCGAGACCGTGCGGCGCCTGCTGGGCCACTTCCGCGTGCTGCTCGAAGGCGTCGTGGCCGATCCTGGCGCCCGCGTTTCCGAGCTGCCGCTGCTCACCCGGGAGGAGCGGCAGCAGATCACCGTCGCGCCAATCCTGGAGGTGCCGGACGAGCCCGTCCACGTCCTGTTCGAGCGGTGGGCGGACCGGACGCCGGAGGCGCTGGCGATCGTCCATGGCGACGAGCGGCTGACCTACGCCGAGCTGGACCGCCGGGCCAACCGGCTGGCCCACCGCCTGCGCCGGCTGGGAGTCGGGCCGGAGAGCGTGGTCGCCATCCTGCTCGAACGCTCCGCGGACCTGGTCGTGGCGGCGCTCGGCACGCTCAAGGCGGGCGGCGCCTGGCTGCCCATCGATCCCGCCCATCCGGCCGAGCGGGTGCTCTACATCCTGCGCGACTCCGGGGCCGCCGTGCTCCTCACGGACGCGGAGCTGCCGGGTGCGCCCCTGCCGCCCGACCGGATTCTCCTCTGTAGGGTGCGCTGTGCGCACCAGGACAGCCCACGGTGCGCACAGCGCACCCTACTCGACGAGGAGAGCAGCGAGCGGCCGGCTCCCCCCGCCACCGATCCCGATCTCCTGGCCTACGTGATCTACACCTCGGGCTCGACCGGCGCCCCCAAGGGCACCGAGCTGCGCCACGGCGGGCTCTCCAGCCTGGTCGCCTGGCACCTCCGGACCTACGGCCTGGGACCGGGAGACCGCTCGCCGCTGCTCGCCGGCCCGGGCTTCGACGCCTCCGTGTGGGAGATGTGGCCGCCGCTCGCGGCCGGCGCCGCGATCCTCGTGCCGCCCCGGGAGGTGGTCCTCTCGCCGCCCGCGCTGCTCGGCTGGTTCGCGGAACGGCAGATCACGGTGGCCTTCCTGCCCACCCCGCTCGCCGAGGCGGTGCTCGCCGAGCCGATGCCGGACGGGCTCGTCCTGCGGACGCTGCTGACCGGCGGCGACCGCCTGCACCGGCGGCCGGCGCCGGGGCTGCCCTTCGAATTCGTGAACCATTACGGCCCCACGGAGAGCACGGTCGTCGCCACCGCCGGGATCGTCAAGGCCACGGGATCAAAGCCGCCGGACATCGGGTCGGAAATCGCCAACACCCGCGTCCACCTGCTCGACCGCGGCCTGCGGCCCGTCCCCCTGGGCGTGCCGGGCGAGCTGTGCCTGGCCGGGGAAGGCCTCGCCCGGGGCTACCGTGGCCGGCCGGACCTCACCGCCGAGCGCTTCGTGCCGGCCCCGGACGGCCTTCGGATCTACCGCACGGGCGACCTCGCGCGCCGCCTGCCGGACGGCCGCCTGGAGTTCCTCGGCCGCATCGACCAGCAGGTCAAGATCCGCGGCTTCCGCATCGAGCTGGGAGAGATCGAGAGCGCCCTCGCCGCCCTGCCCGGCGTCGCCGTGGCCGCCGCTCTGGTGCGCGAGGACCGCCTGACGGCCTATCTCGTAGCTCCGACCATCGAAACAGAGGATCTGCGCGCCGCTCTCGCCCGGCGCCTGCCCGAGCCCATGATCCCGACGGCTTGGGTCCTCCTCGACGAGATGCCGCTCACCCCCAACGGCAAGGTCGACCGGCGCGCCCTGGAGCGCATCGCGCCGCCGGAGCCGGAGACGCCTGCCGCGACACTACAAAGCCCCCTTGAGGAGCTGGTCGCGGGCCTGTTCTCAGAGGCCCTGGGGATCAAAGGGACCGTGGGGCCGGACGACGACTTCTTCCACCTCGGCGGCCACTCGCTGCTGGCCGTGCAGCTCGTCTCGCGGGCGCGGCAGGCGTTCGGAGTGGACCTCGACGTCCGCGCCGTCTTCGAGCGGCCGACCGTGGCCGGCCTGGCCGGGCGCATCGAGGCCGCCGTGCGCGGCGGGGGCTCCGCGCCGCCGCCGCTCCTGCCGGAGCCGAGGAGTGAGGAGTCCCCGCTCTCCTTCGCGCAGCAGCGCCTCTGGTTCCTCGACCGCCTCGACGGCGGCACGGCGCTCTACAACGTGCCGGTGGTCTTCCGCATTCGGGGGGCGGGACTGAACGTGCCCGTCCTCGCCGGCGCCCTCGACGAGGTCGTGCGGCGCCACGAGGCGCTGCGGTCCGTCTTCCGCGAGGCCGCGGACGGCGAGCCGGCGCAGATCGTCCAGCCCTTCGTGCCTCGCGGCCTGCCCGTGATCGATCTCACGGGCCTGCCGGAGGCCGAGGCGGGACGGATCGAATCCGAGATAGCGGAGCTGCCGTTCGACCTCGCGCGCGGGCCGCTGCTGCGCGCCCTGCTCCTGCGCCTCGGCGCGGAGGAGCACCACCTGATGGTCTCGACCCACCACATCGCCTCCGACGGCTGGTCGGTGGGCGTGCTGGCGCGGGAGATCTCCTCGGTCTACCAGGATCACCCCCTGCCGCCGCTGCCCATCCAGTACGCGGACTACGCCGTCTGGCAGCGGCGCTGGCTCGCGGGGCCGGTGCTGGCGGCGGAGCTTGCCGGCTGGCGCGAGCGGCTCGCCGGCCTCCCCGCCGCGCTCGAGCTGCCCACGGACCGGCCGCGCCCCGCCGTGCAGAGCTTCCGCGGCACGGTGCGCCGCGCCGCCGTCGACCCCGAGGTGGGCGCCGGCCTCGCCGCGCTCAGCCGCCGCCAAGGCGCCACCTTCTTCATGACGGCGATGGTGGCCTTCCAGGCCCTCCTCCACCGCTGGACGGGCCAGGAGGACTTCGCCGTCGGCACCCCCGTCGCGGGCCGCGGCCAGCGCGAGACCGAGGGGCTGATCGGGTTCTTCGTCAACACGCTCGCGCTGCGGGCCTCGCTGGCGGGCGACCCGGGCTTCGGCGAGCTGCTGGCGCGGGTGCGGGCGGCGGCGCTGGACGTCTACGCCCACCCGGACCTGCCCTTCGAGCAGCTCGTGGCGGAGCTGGCCCCCGAGCGGGATCTCTCCCGCACGCCCATCTTCCAGGTCCTGATGTCGCTCCAGGAAGCGCCGCCGCGAGGGCTGGAGCTCGGGCCCGGCTTCTCGGCCCCCCTGGCCGAGGTGCGCACCGCGACCTCCAAGTTCGACCTCTCCCTGGAGCTTTGCCGGGAAGGCGACGGGCTCACCGCCAGCGTCGAGTACGCCACCGACCTGTTCGACGCGGCGACGGCCGGCCGCTTCCTCGGGCATCTGCGGACGCTCCTGGCGGGAATCGTGGCCACCCCCGAGGCGCCGCTCTCGGAGCTGCCGCTGATGACGGAGGAGGAGCGGCGGCAGCTCGCGGCCTGGGATACCGAGGGGCAGCCGGTCCATCCGGAAGGCGGGCTGCTGCACGGCCTCTTCGAGGCGCAGGCGGCGCGCACCCCGGAGGCGCCCGCCCTGGTCTGGAACGGCGAGATCCTGACCTACGCCGAGCTGGAAGCGCGCTCGGCCCGGCTGGCCCGCCGGTTGCGCCGGCTCGGCGTCGGCCCCGAGATTTCCGTGGGTATCTGCCTGCCCCGCACGCCCGGCCTCGTCGTCGCCCTCATGGCCGTGCTGCGGGCGGGCGGCTTCTACGTTCCCCTCGATCCCGTCTACCCCGCCGAGCGGCTCGCCTATCTCCTGGAGGACAGCGGCTGCGGACTGGTGCTCACCGATCGCACCGTCGAGGAGGCCCTGCCCCCGACGTCGGCGCGGCTCCTGCGGCTGGACGATCCCTCCGAAGAGGACAACGACGCGGAGCCCTCGACGGTCCTGCCCGGCAACCTCGCCTATCTGATCTACACCTCGGGCTCGACGGGCCGGCCCAAGGCCGTCGCCATCGAGCACCACAGCGCCGTGCTGCTGGCCCACTGGGCCCGCGAGGTCTTCAGCCGCGAGGACTTCGCCGGCATGCTCGCCTCGACCTCGATCACCTTCGACATGTCGGTGTTCGAGATCTTCGTCACCCTCGCCTGGGGCGGCACCCTGATCCTGGTCGACAACGCCCTCGCATTGGCCACGCTGGGAGAGCTTCCTCCGGGAATCGAGGTGCGCCTGCTCGACACGGTCCCCTCCGCCGCCGCCGAGCTGCTGCGCATGGACGGCCTGCCCGCCTCGGTGCGCACCATCAACCTGGGTGGCGAGGCGGTGCCGCGCTCGCTGGCGGACCGGCTCTATCAGCGGCCCGAGACCGAGCGCGTCTTCAACCTCTACGGGCCGTCGGAGGACACGACGTTCTCCACAATTTCTTGGATCGAGCGGGACTCGGACCGCGTCCTCGTCGGCCGGCCCGTCGACGGCACCCGCGCCTGGGTGCTCGACCGCGGCCTGCGGCTGGCGCCCATCGGCGTGCCGGGCGAGCTGTACCTGGCGGGCGGTGGACTGTCCCGCGGCTATCTCGGCCGGCCCGAGCTGACGGCCGAGCGCTTCCTCCCCGATCCGTTCGGCGGCCCGGGAGAGCGGATGTACCGGACGGGCGACCTGGTGCGCCGCCGGCCCGACGGCGAGCTGGACTATCTCGGCCGGCTCGACCACCAGGTCAAGATCCGCGGCTTCCGCGTCGAGATCGGGGAGGTCGAGGCCGCCCTCGCCGCCTGCCCGGGCGTCGGGGAGGCTGTCGTGATGGCGCGGGAGGACACGCCGGGCGACCTGCGGCTGGCCGCCTACCTCGTGGCGAGCGGCGAGCTGCCTGGTCCCGGCGAGCTGCGGCGCCTCCTGCGCCGGACTCTGCCCGAGTTCATGGTCCCCTCGGCCTTCGTCCCGCTGCCGGCGTTCCCCCGCACGCCCAACGGCAAGATCGACCGCCGCGCCCTGCCCGTCCCCGCGGGTGAGCGCCGCGAGGAGGGTGACTCCTTCCTCGCTCCCCGCACGCCGATCGAGCGGCAGATCGCCGATATCTGGCGGGAGGTCCTCGGGATCGACCTCATCGGCGTGCGGGACAACTTCTGGGACCTCGGCGGCCACTCCCTCCTCGCCACCAAGGTGCTGGCCCGGGTCAACGGCGAGTTCGGCCTCAACCTGCCGCTGCAATCCCTCTTCCTCGCGCCCACCCTCGGCGAGCTCACCGAGGCCGTCGGCCAGGTCTTCCTCACCGCCTGCGACGGCAACGTTCTGGCGGAGCTGGACGCCCTGTCGGAGGAGGAGATCCGCGCCCTGCTCGACGAGGAAGAGGTCCTGGAGCCGGGCCTCTGACCCGGCCCTCAACGCCGAGAAGAGCGTTCCTCCCCCGGCGCGGGGGCGGGTTGGCCCGGGGGAGGTCAGGAGGGGGCGCCTCCTAAGGCAAGACGCCCGTGCACGCGCCGGACTGGACCGCCCTCTCTGGCGAGCCGTCCGCCAAGGCTGGCGGACGAACCGCCAAGGTTGGCGGATAAACCGCCAGGTCTGGCGGATGACTCGCCAGGGTTGGCGGACGACTCGCCAGGTCTGGCGGACGAACCGCCAGGTCTGGCGGACGAACCGCCAGGGTTGGCGGATGACTCGCCAGAGTTGGCGGATGACTCGCCAGAGTTGGCGGACAAACCGCCAGGGTTGGCGGACGACTCGCCAGGTCTGGCGGATGAACCGCCAGAGTTGGCGGATGAGCGAGGCCGTCTTCCTTTCCACCGCTTCAACCGGCTAGTGGCCTCTCACCGTAGGATTGACGGGGGAACTCCTGGGAGCGCCGGCGTCCCGCCGGCTTAACTAACTAGATTAGTAGGCCGGCGGGACGCCGGCGCTCCCAGGGAAACTCCACCAATATGTCTGTGACAGAGCACTAGGCTTTCCAGGCACCCCTTCCTGTCCCGCTTTCGGTGGCGGGCCTCACCTAGAGGAGGCAGGCCCCGGCCTAGAAGATTTTCCATCCGATGAAACTGACACACGAAGTCCCTGCCGAGCTTCCCATCCTGGAGCTGCCGACCGACCGGCCACGCCCAGCCGTACCCAGCTTCCGGAGCGCCCGGGAGCGGGTAGAGATCCCGCCCACCGTGGCCGCCGCGCTCGACGCCATGGCCCAGCGGGTCGGGACGAACCTCTCCACGGTGCTCCTCGCGGCCTTCCTGACGCTGCTGCAGCGCGTCACGGGGCAGGACGACCTCGTCGCCGGCCTGCCGGACGGCCTCATCCTGCGGGTGGACCTCTCGGGAGACCCGTCGTTCGCCGCGGCGCTCGGCCGGACGCGCGAGGCGGACGTCTCGATAGGGCCGGTGCAGGCCGGGTTCTCCATGGACGACGGACGAGAGACCCCGGAGGGGACCTTCGAGACCGATCTCTGGCTCCACATGGCCCACCGCGGGGAGGGGCTGACGGCCACGGCCGAGTACGCCACGGACCTCTTCGAGGCCCCGACCGTCCGGCGCCTGCTGGGGCACCTGCGGCTCCTGCTGGAGGGGATCGCGGCGGATCCGGCCGCCCGGATCTCGGACCTGCCCCTGCTGACGGCCGGCGAGCGCGAACAGGTGCTGAACGCCTGGAACCCCGACCTCGAAATCCCGGGAAACGATCCCGACCCGCCCGTCCACGAACTGTTCGAGGCCTGGGCCCGGGAGACGCCCGGCGCGCTGGCGGTGGACGCGGAGGGCCGGCGGCTCACCTACGCCGAGCTGAACGATGAGGCCGACCGGCTGGCCCGCCGCCTGCGCGGCCTGGGCGCCGGCCCCGAGACGGTCGTGGCGCTGCGCCTGGAGCGCTCGCCCGAGCTGGTCGTCGCCACGGTGGCGGCGCTCAAGACGGGCGCGGCCTGGCTGCCGATCGACCCCGCGCATCCGGCCGAGCGGCTGGCCTACGTCCTGCGCGACTCCGGCGCGGCGCTCCTGGTGACGGTGGAGCGGCTGGCCCTGCCGGACCTTCCCGTGGCGACGCTCCTGATGGACAGCGAGGGGGAGAGCAAGGAAAGCGAGACGGACTTCGACCCCTGGCTCGGGCCGGACCAGCTCTCCTACGTCATCTATACCTCCGGCTCCACCGGGACGCCCAAGGGCAGCGGGCTGACCCATCGCAACCTCTCGACCTTCACGGCCTGGGACCGCGAGTACTTCAGCCGCGGCCCGGCGGACCGGTGCACGCTGCTGGCCGGCCCCGGGTTCGACGCCTCGGTGTGGGACATCTGGTCCGCCCTGACGGCCGGGGCCTCGCTGCACGTGCCGCCCGCCCGGGTGGTGCTCTCGCCGCCCGCCCTGCTGGACTGGATGGCCGAGCGCGGCATCACGGTGTCCTTCCTGCCGACCCCCCTGGCCGAGGCGGTGCTCGCCGAGCCGATGCCGGCGGGGCTGGCGCTGCGGTTCCTGCCCGCCGGCGGCGAGCGGCTGCGGCGGCGGCCGGCGCCGGGCGTGCCCTTCCACCTGATCAACATCTACGGCCCGACGGAGTGCACGGTGGTCGCCACGGCGTCGCGCGTCGCCGCGGCGGGCGACCGGCCGCCGGAGCTGGGGCCCCCCATCGCCAACACGCGGATCTACGTGCTGGACCGGGACCTGCGGCCCGCGCCCGTGGGGGTGCCGGGCGAGCTCTGCATCACCGGCGACGGCATGGGCCGCGGCTACCTCGGACGGCCGGAGCTGACGGCGGAGCGCTTCGTGCCCAACCCGTTCGACGCGCCGGGCAGCCGCCTCTACCGCTCGGGCGACCTGGGGCGCTGGCTGCCGCAAGGCGAGCTGGAGTTCATCGGCCGGATCGACCACCAGGTCAAGATCCGCGGCTTCCGCATCGAGCTGGGCGAGATCGAAGCGGTGCTGGGCCGGCACCCCGCCATGGGGCTGGCGGCGGTGATGGTGCGCGAGGGCGAGGCCCGCCTGACCGCCTACCTGACCCTCCGGGGTGGTGCGGAGGCCGGCACCCGCGAGGCCCTCGGCGCCTACCTGGCCGGGCTCCTCCCCGAGTACATGGTGCCCACCGCCTGGGTCTTCCTGGACGAGCTGCCGTTCACTCCCAACGGCAAGGTCGACCGGCGGGCCCTGGCGCGGATCGAGCCGGAGCTGGAGAGCGCGGCCGCCGCGCCGCGCACGCCGCTGGAAGAGCTGCTCGCGGGCCTCTTCTCCCAGGTCCTCGGCCTCGACCGCACCCTTGGGATCCACGACGACTTCTTCGAGCTGGGCGGGCACTCGCTGCTCGCCGCCAAGCTCACGGCACGGGTCCGCGAGGCGAGCGGCGTGGAGATCGACCTGGGCGCCATCTTCGAGAGCCCGACCGTCGCGGACCTCGCCGCGCGGCTCCAGGAGGAATCGCGGCAGCGGCTCGCCGCCCCGCCCCTCCTGCCGGTGCCGCGCGGCGGTGCCTTGCCGCTCTCCTTCGCCCAGCGGCGGCTCTGGTTCCTCGACCGCCTCCAGCCCGGCACGGCCCTCTACAACCTGCCGTTCGCCTACGGCCTGCGCGGCGAGCTGTCGGCGCCGGCCTTGGCGGCAGCCCTGGGCGGGGTCGTCCGGCGGCACGAGGCGCTGCGCACCGTTTTCGTGCCCGGGTACGGCGAGCCCGCACAGATCGCGGTTCCCGGGACAGGTGCGTTCTCCCTGCCGGAAGTGGACCTCGCGGGTCTGCCGGACCAAGCGCGACGGGCCGAGGCCGGCCGCCTGACGGCCGAAGAGGCCCGGCGGCCCTACGGCCTGGAGAGGGGACCGCTGATGCGCGCGGCTCTCCTGCGGTTGGGGGATGGGGAGCACCGGCTGCTGCTCGGCATGCACCACATCGTCTCGGACGGCTGGTCCATGAGCGTGCTGATCGACGAGATCTCCACTCTCTACCGCGCCACGCCGCTGGCGCCGCTCGTTATCCAATACCCCGACTTCGCCGTCTGGCAGCGGCGCTGGCTCGCGGGCGACGTCCTGGCCGAGCAGCTCGCCTGGTGGCGCGAGCGTCTGGCCGGCGCGCCCGCCGTGCTGGAGCTGGCCGGCGACCGGCCCCGGCCGGCGATGCCGTCCTTCCAGGGTGCCGTCGAGCGTCTGGCCCTGGGCAGCGAGCTGGCGGCTGGTCTCGCCGGCCTCAGCCGGCGGGGCGGCGCGACGCTCTTCATGACCCTGCTGGCCGCCTTCCAGGCCCTGCTCCACCGTTACACGGGGCAGGACGACCTGGTCGTGGGCTCGCCCGCCGCGGGCCGCGACCGCCCGGAGCTGGAGGGCCTGATCGGTTTCTTCGTCAACATGCTCCCCCTGCGCGCCGATCTGGCGGGCGAGCCGGGCTTCCTGGCCCTCCTGGCCGGCGTCCGCGAGATGGCGATGGGCGCCTACGCCCACCAGGACCTCCCCTTCGAGAAGCTGGTCGAGGAGCTGGCGCCCGAGCGGAACCTGGCCGCCGCGCCGCTCTTCCAGGCCGTGCTCGCTCTCCAGGACGCCCCCGTGGGTCCGGACCTCGGGCCTGGGATCGCCGCCGTCGCCGCCTCGCAGGTCGAGACGGGAACCGCCAAGTTCGACTTGACGCTCTTCGTGGAGCGCGGCCCCGGCGGGCTCGAAGCCATCGCCGAATACGCCACCGACCTGTTCGACGGCGGGACGGTGCGGCGCCTGCTGGGCCACTTCCGCGTGCTGCTCGAAGGTGTGGTGGCCGATCCCGGCGCCCGCGTCTCGGAGCTGCCGCTGCTCACCCTGGAAGAGCGGGAGCAGGTCGCCACCGTTACCGTCCTGGAGGTGCCGGACGAGCCCGTCCACGTCCGGTTCGAGCGGTGGGCGGACCGGACGCCGGAAGCGCTGGCGATCCTCGATGGCGACGAACGGCTGACCTACGCCGGGCTGGACCGCCGGGCCAACGCGCTGGCCCACCGTCTGCGTGGCCTGGGAGTCGGGCCGGAGAGCCTGGTCGCCATCCTGCTCGAACGCTCCGCGGATCTGGTGGTGGCGGCGCTCGGCACGCTCAAGGCGGGCGGGGCCTGGCTGCCCATCGATCCCGCCCATCCCGCCGAGCGGGTGCTCTACACGCTGCGCGACTCCGGGGCCGCCGTGCTTGTCACGGACACGGAGCTGCCGGGTGCGCCGCTGCCGCCCGAACGGATCCTGCTCCTCGGTAGGGTGCGCTCCGCGCACCTAGACAGCCCACGGTGCGCACAGCGCACCCTACGCGACGAGAAGACCGGTGAACGGCCGGTCCCCATCGTCGCCGATCCCGATCTCCTGGCGTACGTGATCTACACATCCGGCTCGACGGGCGCCCCCAAGGGCACCGAGTTGCGCCACGGCGGGCTCTCCAGCCTGGTCGCCTGGCACCTCCGGATCTACGGCCTGGGACCGGGAGACCGCTCGCCGCTCCTCGCCGGCCCAGGCTTCGACGCCTCCGTGTGGGAGATGTGGCCGCCGCTCGCCGCTGGCGCCGCGCTCCTCGTGCCGCCCCGGGAGGTCGTCCTCTCGCCGCCCGCGCTGCTGGGCTGGCTCGCCGAAGAGGCGATCACGGTGGCCTTCCTGCCCACCCCGCTCGCCGAGGCGGTCCTCGCGGAGCCGATCCCCGATGATCTCGTCCTGCGGACGCTGCTGACGGGCGGCGACCGCCTGCACCGGCGCCCCTCTCCCGGCCTGCCCTTCGAGCTGGTGAACCACTACGGCCCGACGGAGAGCACGGTCGTCGCCACCGCCGGGGTCGTCGAACCCGCGGGAGCGCGCCTTCCGGACATCGGCTCGGCCATCGCCAACACCCGCGTCCACCTGCTCGACCGTTCTCTGCGGCCCGTTCCCCTGGGCGTGCCGGGCGAGCTGTGCCTGGCCGGCGAGGGCCTCGCCCGTGGCTACCGTGGCCGGCCGGACCTCACCGCCGAGCGCTTCGTGCCGGCCCCGGACGGCGGCCGCCTTTACCGTACGGGCGACCTTGCGCGCCGCCAGCCGGACGGCCGCCTGGAGTTCCTCGGCCGCATCGACCAGCAGGTCAAGATCCGCGGCTTCCGCGTCGAGCTGGGCGAGGTCGAGAGCGCCCTCGCCGCTCTGCCCGGCGTCGGCGCGGCCGCCGCGCTGGTGCGCGAGGACCGCCTCACCGCCTATCTCGTGGCCCCCGCGGTCCTTGCCGAGGATCTGCGCGCCGCGCTCGCCCGGCGCCTGCCCGAGCCCATGATCCCCGCGGCCTGGGTCTTCCTCGACGAGATGCCGCTCACCCCCAACGGCAAGGTGGATCGCCGCGCCCTGGAGCGCATCGCGCCATCGGAGCCGGACGCGCCCGCCGCCGCCGTGCGGAGCCCGCTCGAAGAGCTGATCGCGGGCCTGTTCTCCCAGGTTCTGGGCATCGCAGGAGCCGTGGGGCCCGAGGACGACTTCTTCCATCTCGGCGGCCACTCCCTGCTGGCGGTGCAGCTCGTCTCGCGGGCGCGGCAGGCGCTCGGGGTGGAGCTGGACGTCCGCGCCGTCTTCGAGCGGCCGACCGTGGCCGGGCTCGCCGGGCGGGTCGAAGCCGCCGTGCGCGGCGCCGGTGGAGCGCCGCCCGTGCTGCCGGCGGAGCGCGGCGCGGAGGCCCCGCTCTCCTTCGCCCAGCAGCGGCTCTGGTTCCTCGACCGCTTCGAAGCCGGCGGCACGGCTCTCTACAACGTGCCGGTGGTCTTCCACGTCCAAGGCGCCGGGCTGGGCGTGCCCGTCCTGGCCGGCGCCCTCGGCGAGGTCGTGCGACGCCACGAGGCGCTGCGGTCCGTCTTCCGCGAGGGTGAGGACGGCGAGCCGGTGCAGGTCGTCCAGCCGGCCGCGCCCGTCGGCCTGCCCGTGGTCGATCTCGCGGGCCTCTCGAACGCCAAGGCCGAGGTGAAGCGGATCGAGACCGAGATGGCGGAGCTGCCGTTCGACCTCGGGCGCGGACCGCTGACGCGCGCCCTGCTCCTGCGCCTGGACGCGGCGGAGCACCGCCTGATGGTCTCGACCCACCACATCGCCTCGGACGGCTGGTCCATCGAGGTGCTGGTGCGCGAGATCTCCGCCGCCTATCGGGGCCATGCGCTGCCGCCGCTGCCGATCCAGTACGCGGACTACGCCCTCTGGCAGCGGCGCTGGCTCTCGGGGGCGGCCCTGGAAGCGGAGGTCGCGGGATGGCGCGAGCGGCTGGCCGGCCTCCCCGCCGGGATCGAGCTGCCCACGGACCGGCCGCGCCCCGCCGCGCAGAGCTTCCGCGGCGCGGTGAGCCGGGCCGCCGTCGCGTCCGAGCTGGCCGCGGGCCTCGCCGCGCTCAGCCGGCGCCAAGGCGCCACCTTCTTCATGACGGCCATGGCGGCCTTCCAGGCCCTCCTCCACCGCTGGACGGGCCAGGAGGACTTCGCCGTCGGCACGCCGGTCGCGGGCCGCGGCCGTGGCGAGACCGAGGGGCTGATCGGGTTCTTCGTCAACACCCTCGCCCTGCGGGCCTCGCTGGCGGGCGATCCCGGCTTCGGGGAGCTGCTGGCGCGGGTGCGGACGGCGGCGCTGGAGGCGTACGCCCACCAGGACGTGCCCTTCGAGCGGCTGGTGGCGGAGCTCGCCCCGCAGCGGGACCTCTCCCGGACTCCTCTGTTCCAGGTCGTGCTGACGCTCCACGAGGCGCCGCCCCACGGGCTGGACCTCGGCCCCGGCTTCACGGCGACGATGTCCGAGATCCGCACCGCCACCGCCAAGTTCGACCTCTCCCTGGAGCTGTCCAGGGAAGACGGCGGGCTGGCGGCGGGCTTCGAGTACGCCACCGACCTCTTCGACGCGGCGACGATCGACCGCTTCCTGGGCCACCTGCGCACGCTCCTGGCGGGGATCGTGGCCACGCCCGAGGCGCGGGTCTCGGACCTGCCCCTGCTCCCGGACGAGGAGCGGCGGCAGCTCGCGCTCTGGGATGCTGAAAGACAGCCGGTCCACCCCGAGGGAGGCCTGCTGCACGGCCTGTTCGAGGCCCAGGCGGCGCGCGCCCCGGAGGCGCCGGCCCTGGTCTGGGGCCGCGAGGTCCTGACCTACGCCGAGCTGGAGGCGCGCTCGGCCCGGCTGGCCCGCCGGTTGCGCCGGCTCGGCGCCGGTCCCGAGGTGCCGGTGGGCATCTGCCTGCCCCGCACCCCCGATCTCGTCGTCGCCCTCCTGGCGGTGCTGCGGGCGGGCGGCTTCTACGTCCCCCTCGATCCCGTCTACCCTTCCGAGCGGCTCGCCTATCTCCTGGAAGACAGCGGCTGCGGGCTGGTGCTCACGGATCGATCCGTCGAGAAGGCACTGCCGGCGACTTCGGCGCGGCTTCTCCACCTTGAAGACGTGGAGGAGGACGGAGCCGTCGAGGATCCTGGCGTCCTCTCGGGTAACCTCGCCTATCTCATCTACACCTCGGGCTCGACGGGCCGGCCCAAGGCGGTCGCCATCGAGCACCGCAGCGCCGTGCTGCTGGCCCACTGGGCCCGCGAGGTCTTCAGCCCCGAGGAATTCGCCGGCATGCTGGCCTCGACCTCGATCACCTTCGACATGTCGGTGTTCGAGATCTTCGTCACCCTCGCCTGGGGCGGCACCCTCATCCTGGTCGACAACGCCCTCGCTTTGGCAACGCTGGGAGAACTGCCCGCGGGCATCGAGGTCCGGCTGCTCGACACCGTGCCCTCCGCCGCCGCCGAGCTGCTGCGCATGGACGGCCTGCCCGCCTCCGTGCGTACGATCAACCTGGGCGGCGAGGCCGTGCCCCGCGCCCTGGCCGACCGCGCCTATCAACGGCCCGAGACCGAGCGCCTGTACAACCTCTACGGCCCGTCGGAGGACACCACGTTCTCCACCATTTCACGGATCGAACGGGACTCGGACCGCGTGCTCGTCGGCCGGCCGGTCGACGGCACCCGCGCCTGGGTGCTCGACCGCGGGCTGCGGCTGGCGCCCATCGGCGTGCCGGGCGAGCTGTACCTGGCGGGCGGCGGACTGTCCCGCGGCTATCTCGGCCGGCCGGAGCTGACGGCCGAGCGCTTCCTGCCCGATCCCTTCGGCGAGGCGGGAGCGAGGATGTACCAGACGGGCGACCTCGTGCGCCGCCGGCCCGACGGCGAGCTGGACTACCTCGGCCGGCTCGACCACCAGGTCAAGATCCGCGGCTTCCGCGTCGAGCTGGGAGAAATCGAGGCCGTGCTGGCCGCTTACCCCGGGGTCGAGGAAGCCGTCCTGGTGGCGCGCGAGGACACGCCCGGCGACCGCCGGCTGGTTGCCTATGTGGCCGCGCCCACCGGCGAGGTCACGCCCGTGGGGCTGCGGCAGGCCTTGCAGAGCCGGCTGCCGGACTACATGGTGCCCGCCGCCTTCGTGCTCCTCGGCGACCTGCCGCGCACGCCCAACGGCAAGGTCGACCGCAAGGCCCTGCCCGCCCCCGAGGCCACGCGCCTGGCCGACGACGACTTCGTCGCCCCCTCGACCCCCGTCGAGCAGGCCCTGGCGAACCTCTGGAGCCCCATGCTCGGCGTCGAGGAGATCGGGGTCCACGACGACTTCTTCGGGCTCGGCGGCCACTCCATCCTTGCCATGCGGGTCGCGTCGCGGGTACGCGACCTCTTCGAGGTCGAGATCCCCGTGCGCACCCTCTTCGAGCGGCCGACCATCGCGGAGCTGGCGGCGACGATCGAAGACCTGCTCCGGGAGCGGACCGGGACGGAGACGGTCCCCCTGACCGCCCCGGAACACGCGACGAAAAGCATCGATGCTCCGCTCTCCTACGCCCAGCAGCGGCTGTGGTTCCTCGACCGCCTCCAGCCGGGATCGGCGCTCTACAACCTGCCCCTGACCCTGCGGATCGAGGGAGATCTCGAAGCCGGCACGCTGGCGGCGGCCCTCTCGGAGATCGTGCGGCGGCACGCCGCGCTGCGCACGACGTTCGCGCCCGGCGGCGATGACGGCGAGCCGGTCCAGGTCGTAGCGGCCCCTTCCCTCCATTCCTTGCCCCAGGCGGACCTCTCGGGCCTGCCCTTGGGGCTCAGGGAGACCGAGGCCGAGCGCCTGCTCGCGGCGGAACAGAGGCGGCCCTTCGATCTCGAAAAGGGGCCGTTGCTGCGCTCTCTGCTGGTGTGGCTGGATGCCCGCGACCACCGGCTGGTTCTTGCCCTGCACCACATCGTCGCGGACGGCTGGTCGCTCGGCGTGCTGCTGCGCGAGCTGGAGGCCCTCTACGGCGCCGCCCTCCAGGGCCAGCCCTCGCCGCTCCCCGAGCTGCCGGCGCAGTACGCCGACTTCGCCGTCTGGCAGCGCCGCTGGCTGGCGGCCGGCGAGCTCGAGTCGCAGCTAGGCTGGTGGCTCCAGCGCCTGGCCGGCAGCCCACCGGCGCTCGACCTGCCGGCCGATCACCCGCGGCCGGCCGTCCCGAGCCTGCGCGGCGGCGCCGAGAGGCTGACTTTGACTCCGGAGCTGTCCGCGGCCGTCGAGCGGCTCGGGCAGCTCCAGGGCACCACGCCGTTCATGACGCTGCTGGCCGTGTTTGCCGTCCTGCTCTGCCGCTACACCGGCCAGGAGGACCTCTGGGTGGGCACGCCGGTGGCCAACCGCAGCCGCACGGAGCTGGAAGGCCTGATCGGGATGTTCGTCAACACCCTGGTGCTGCGCACCCGCCTGGACGGCGAGCCGACCTTCGCCGAGGCGCTGGAGCGCGTCCGGGAGACGGTCCTCTCGGCCTACGCGCACCAGGACGTACCGTTCGAAAAGCTGGTCGAGAGGCTGGCGCCGGCGCGCGACCTGTCGCGCAGCCCGCTCTTCCAGGTCTCCTTCTCGGCGGAGGGGGAGGCGGCCGCCCGCGCCGAGCTGGCGCCAGGCGTGACCTTGACGCCGCTGCCCGCCGAGACCGGAACGGCCAAGTTCGATCTCCTGCTGGGGTTCTGGAAGACCCTGGAGGGAACGTTCACCGCCACGATCGAGTACAGCCTGGACCTCTTCGAGCCGGCGACGGCGCGGCGCATGCTCGGCCACCTCGCCGCGCTGCTCGCGGGCGCCGTGGCCGCGCCCGGGACGCGGATCTCGGAGCTGCCCCTGCTCCCGGAAGCGGAGCGGCGGCAGCTCGCGCTCTGGGACGTGGAAGGACAGCGAGTCCATCCCGAGGGAAGCCTGCACGGTCTGTTCGAGGCGCAGGCGGCCCGCACCCCGGCAGCTCCAGCCTTGGTCTGGAACGGCGAAATCCTGACCTACGCCGAGCTGGAAGCGCGCTCGGCCCGCCTGGCCCGCCGGCTGCGCCGGCTCGGCGTCGGACCCGAGGTGCCGGTGGGCATCTGCCTGCCCCGCACGCCCGGCCTCGTCGTCGCCCTGATGGCGGTGCTGCGGGCGGGCGGGTTCTACGTCCCCCTCGACCCCGTCTACCCCGCCGAGCGGCTCGCCTATCTCCTGGAGGACAGCGGCTGTGGATTGGTGCTCACCGATCGATCCGTCGAGAAGGCCCTGCCGCCGACGTCGGCGCGGCTGCTGCGGCTCGACGAACCCCAAGAGGACGGCGACGCGGAGCCCGCGGCGGTCTTGCCGGGCAACCTCGCCTACCTGATCTACACCTCGGGCTCGACGGGCCGGCCCAAGGCCGTCGCCGTCGAGCACCGCAGCTCCGTGCTGCTGGCCCACTGGGCGCGCGAGGCCTTCAGCCCCGAGGACTTCGCCGGCATGCTGGCCTCGACCTCGATCACCTTCGACATGTCGGTGTTCGAGATCTTCGTCACCCTCGCCTGGGGCGGCACCCTGATCCTGGTCGACAACGCCCTCGCTTTGGCCACGCTGGGCACGCTGCCCGCGGGCATCGAGGTCCGGCTGCTCGACACCGTGCCCTCCGCTGCCGCCGAGCTGCTGCGCATGGACGGCCTGCCCGCCTCCGTGCGTACCCTCAACCTGGGCGGCGAGGCCGTGCCGCGCGCCCTGGCCGACCGGGCCTATCAGCGCCCCGAGACCGAGCGCGTCTTCAATCTCTACGGCCCCTCGGAGGACACCACCTTCTCCACGATTTCACGGATCGAGAGAGACTCGGACCGCGTGCTCATCGGCCGGCCGGTCGACGGCACCCGGGCCTGGGTGCTCGACCGCGGCCTGCGGCTGGCGCCCATCGGCGTGCCCGGCGAGCTCTACCTGGCGGGCGGCGGCCTGTCCCGTGGCTACTTCGGCCGTCCGGAGCTGACGGCCGAGCGCTTCCTGCCCGATCCTTTCGGCGAACCAGGAACGCGGATGTACCGCACGGGCGACCTCGTGCGCCGCCGGCCCGACGGCGAGCTGGACTACCTCGGCCGGCTCGATCACCAGGTCAAGATCCGCGGCTTCCGCGTCGAGCTGGGCGAGGTCGAGGCCGCGCTCGCCGCCTGCCCGGGCGTCGAGGAGGCCGTCGCGATGGCGCGCGAGGACACGCCCGGCGACCGCCGGCTGGTGGCCTACGTCGTGGCGCCCACCGGCGAGGCAACGTCCGCGGGTCTGCGGCAGGCCCTGCAGGACCGGCTGCCGGACTCCATGGTGCCCGCCGCCTTCGTCTTCCTGGAAGACCTGCCGCGCACGCCCAACGGCAAGGTCGACCGCCAGGCCCTGCCCGCCCCCGAGGCCGCGCGCGCGGACGACAACGAGGTCTTCGCCGCGCCCTCGAACCCCACGGAGGAGGCCCTGGCGAAGCTCTGGAGACAGGTGCTCGGCGTCGAGGAGATCGGGGTCCACGACAGCTTCTTCGGGCTGGGCGGCCACTCCCTGCTCGCCATGCGCATCGCGTCGCGGATGCGCGACCTCTTCGGGGTCGAGATCTCCGTGCAGACCCTCTTCGAGCGGCCGACGATCGCGGAGCTGGCGGAGGAGATCGCGGGGTCGGTGCGCGAGCAGGCCGGCGCGGAGCCCCCGGTGTCCGCTTCGGAAAAGGCGCCGGAAGAAGCGGGCGCCATCCCGCTCTCCTACGCCCAGCAGAGGCTGTGGTTCCTCGACCGCCTCCAGCCGGACTCGGCGGTCTACAACCTGCCCCTGGCCCTGCGCATCGAGGGAACCCTCGAAGCCGGCACGCTGGCGGCGGCCCTCTCGGAGGTCGTCCGGCGGCACGCGGCCCTGCGCACGACGTTCGCGCTGAACGCCGGCAGCGGCGAGCCCGAGCAGATCGTGGCCGCCGCGGCCCCCCATCCCCTCCCCCGGGTGGACCTGTCGGGCCTCCCCGCGGAGCGCCGGCAGGCCGAGGCCGGGCGTCTGCTCGAAGCGGAGCAGCGGCGGCCCTTCGACCTCGAACGGGGGCCCCTGCTGCGCTCGCTGCTGGTGCGGCTGGACGCCGGGGACCACCGGCTGCTGCTGGCCATGCACCACATCGTCGCGGACGGCTGGTCGCTCGGCGTGCTGCTGCGCGAGCTGGAGGCCCTCTACGGCGCCTTCGCCCACGGGCGGCCCTCGCCGCTCCCCGAGTTGCCGGTGCAGTACGCCGGCTTCGCCGTCTGGCAGCGCCGCTGGCTGGCGGCCGGCGAGCTCGAGGCACAGCTCGGCTGGTGGCGGCAGCGCCTGGCCGGCAGCCCACCGGAGCTAGAGCTGCCGGCCGATCGCCCCCGGCCGCCCATCGCGAGCCTGCGCGGCGGCATCGAGGGGCTGGCCCTGACTCCGGAGCTGTCGGCCGCCGCCGAGCGATTCGGCCGCCGCCAGGGCACGACCCTGTTCATGACCCTGCTGGCCGTCTTCGAGGCTCTGCTCTACCGCTACACCGGCCAGGAAGACCTTTGGGTGGGCACGCCGGTGGCCAACCGCAACCGCACCGAGCTCGAAGGCCTGATCGGGATGTTCGTCAACACCCTGGTGCTGCGCACCCGCCTGGACGGCGAGCCGGCCTTCGCGGAGGCGCTGGACCGCGTCCGGGAGACCGTCCTCTCGGCCTACGCGCGCCAGGACGCGCCGTTCGAGAAGCTCGTCGAGGAGCTGGCGCCGGCGCGCGACCTGTCGCGCAGCCCCCTGTTCGAGGTCTCCTTCTCCGCCGAGGGAGAGCCGGCGGCGCGCCTCCGGCTGGCGCCGGGCGTGACCCTGACTCCCCTGCCCGTCGAGACCGGGACGGCCAAGATCGACCTCGCCCTGGCCTTCTGGAAGACGCCCGGCGGCGCTCTCGAAGGGGGGGCCGAGTTCACCCTCGACCGGTTCGAGCCGGCGACGGTGCGGCGCATGCTCGGCCACTTCGCCGTGCTGCTGGCGGGCGCCCTCCAGACCCCGGGAGCCCGCATCGGCGACCTGCCGCTGCTGACCGCCGAAGAGAGCCTGCAGCTCCAGGCGGCCTGGAGCGGCGGCGAGCCCCTGCCGGCTTCCGCGCCCACCCTGCACGGGCTCTTCGAGCTGCAGGCGCGGCGCCGCCCCGGCGCGCTGGCGCTCATCCACGGCGCCGAGTGGCTCACCTATGGCGAGCTCGACGCCCGCACGGAGCGCCTGGCCCGCCGGCTGGCCGCCCTGGGCGTAGGCCCGGAGACGCGGGTCGCCCTCTCCGCCGGCCGCGGCACCGAGCTGGCCGTGGGGTTCCTGGGCATCCTGCGGGCCGGCGGCGTCTGCGTGCCGCTCGATCCCGATCACCCGGCCGAGCGCCTCGCCTTCGTCCTGGAGGATGCCGGCGCCGTGGCCATGGTGACCACGGCCGCGATCGCGCCGCGCCTGCCCGCGGCGGACCTGCCGCGGGTGCTGGTGGACGCGCCGGAGGCTGTAGATCCCCTGGACGGTCCTCCGGTCTCCGCCCTGCCGGACAATCTCGCCTATGTGATCTACACCTCCGGCTCCACCGGCCGGCCCAAGGGCGTGGCGGTGCCGCACCGCGCCGCGGCGGCCCATTGCGAAGCCGTCATCCAGCTCTACGGCCTGACGGCGGCGGACCGCGTGCCGCAATTCGCCTCGCCGGCCTTCGACGTCGCCGTCGAGGAGATCTTCGCGACGTTCGCGGCGGGGGCGGCCCTGGCGATGCGCGGCGACGAGCCCTGGGGGATCGGGGAGCTGGCGGAGAAATTCGACGAGCTGGAGCTGACGGTCGTCAACCTGCCGACCGCCGCCTGGCAGCACTGGGTGGGAGAGCTCGGCGCACTCGCCGCGCCGCCCCCGCTGCTGCGCCTGCTGATCATCGGCGGCGAGGAGGCTCTCGCCGAAACGGCGCGCCAGTGGCTGCGCACGCCCTTCTCGGCCGTCCGCCTGCTCAACGGCTACGGGCCGACGGAGGCGGTGATCACCCCCACGCTCCACGAGGTCGGCTCGGGGGAGTCTGGCCGGGGCGCCTCGGTGCCGATCGGCCGGTCCCTGCCCGGCCGCTCCGCCCGCGTGCTCGACCGCCGGAGCGGCGCCATGCCGGCCGGCGTGCCGGGCGAGCTGTGCCTGGGCGGCGGCCTCGCCCGCGGCTACCTGGGGCAGCCCGCCCTGACGGCCGAGCGCTTCGTCCCCGATCCTTTCGGCGAGCCGGGCTCCCGCCTCTACCGCACGGGCGACCTCGTCCGCCTGCTGCCCGGCGGCGACCTCGAGTTCCTGGGGCGCATCGACCAGCAGGTCAAGGTGCGCGGCTTCCGCATCGAGCTGGCGGAGATCGAGGCGGCGCTGGCGGCCCACCCCGGGGTGACGGCGGCCGCGGTCCTCGTACAAGACACGGCCGGCGACCGGCGGCTCGTGGCCTATGCCGCGACGCGCGCGGACCGGGAGGTCACGCCGGCGGCGCTCCGCCAGGCCTTGCAGGGCCGGCTGCCGGACTACATGGTGCCCTCCGTCTATGTCCTCCTGGACTCCCTGCCGTGCACCCCCAACGGCAAGGTCGACCGCCGGGCCCTGCCCGCCCCCGAGCCGGCGCGCGGCGTGGACGACGAGATCGTGGCTCCGCGCACGGCCGTCGAGGAGCAGGTGGCCGAGGTGTGGCGGGCGGTGCTGGGCATCGACCGGGTGGGGGTGTACGACAGCTTCTGGGAGCTGGGCGGCCACTCCCTGCTCGCCACCAAGGTGCTGTCGCGCCTCAGCGAGACGTTCGACGTGCACCTGCCGCTGAAGACGCTGTTCGTCAACCCTCGGCTGGGCGAGCTCGCCGAGGCCGTGGGCCGCGCCGTCCTGGCCGATGAGAGCGACGACGGCGACAGCCTCCTCTCGGAGCTCGAAGGGCTCTCGGACGAAGAGATCCGGGCGCTCCTCGCCGCCGAAGCCGCGGAAGAAGAAGCGCTGGAGGAACGGTGATGAAGCCGGAGCTGTCGCCGGAGAAGCTCGCGCTCCTCGTCCTGCGCTCGCGGAAGAAGAAGCTGAGCGAGGCGGCCGCGGCCGGGGAGGGCGCCAGGAGGGCGTCCGGCAGGATCCCCCGCCGGGGGGACGAGGGCCCGGCCGCGCTCTCCTACGCCCAGCAGCGCCTCTGGCTCCTCGACCGCCTGGAGGGCGAGGGCGGCACGGCCTACAACATGCCCTTTCCGGCGCGGCTGAGGGGGGATCTGGACGCGGCGGCGCTCGCCGAGGCGCTCGGCGAGATCGTCCGCCGCCACGAGGCCCTGCGCACCACCTTCGGTGTCGTCGACGGCACGCCGGTGCAGACCGTCGCGCCGGCCGCTCCCTTCCCGCTTCCCCGGATCGATCTCTCGGGCCTGCCGGAGCCGGCGCGCGGCCGGGAGTCCGAGCGCCTGATCGCCGCGGCGGCCAGGCAGCCGTTCGACCTCGAGCGCGGCCCCCTGGTGAGGGCCTCTCTCCTGCGCCTGGGCGCCCGGGAGCACGTGCTGGCCGCCGGCGTGCACCACATCGTCTCGGACGGCTGGTCGCTCGACGTCTTCTTCCGCGAGCTGGCCGCGCTCTATGGCGCCTTCGAGGCCGGCGAGCCCTCCCCCCTGCCGGAGCTGCCGATCCAGCTCGCCGACTTCGCCGTCTGGCAGCGCGCCTGGCTGCGGGGCGAGGTGCTCGAGCGGCAGCTCGCGTACTGGCGCGCCCAGCTCGCCGGCAGTCCGCCGGCGATCGAGCTGCCGACCGACCGCCTGCGCCCCGCCGTGCAGAGGCACCGCGGCGGCCTCCAGGAGCGCACTCTGCCGCCGCAGCTCGCGGAGGGCTTGCGCGAGCTGTCCCGCCGCGAGGGCGCTTCGCTCTTCATGACCCTGCTCGCCGGCTTCGTCCTGCTGCTCTCGCGGCTCTCGGGCCAGGAGGATGTCGTGGTGGGCTCCCCGAGCGCCGGCCGCGGACGCGTGGAGACCGAGGGGTTGATCGGCCTCTTCCTGAACACCCTGGTCCTGCGCGCCGACCTCTCGGGAGACCCGGGCTTCCGGGAGCTGCTCGCCCGGGTGCGGGAGGTGGTGCTCGGGGCCTACGAGCACCAGGACTTGCCGTTCGAGAAGCTGATCGAGGAGCTGCAGCCGGAGCGCCAGCTCAGCCGCGCCCCCATCTTCCAGGTCCTGTTCAACTTCATCGCCGCCTCCGGCGCTCTGCCGGAGCCGCCCGGCCTGCGCGTCGAGATGCTGCCGCCCCCGGAGCCGGACTCGAAGTTCGACTTCACGCTCTACGTGGAGGACGGGCCGGAGAGCCTCAGGCTGGCCCTGGTCTACGACGCCGACCTGTTCGATCCGCCGCGGATGGCGGAGATGCTGCGGCAGCTCGAGCACCTGCTGGCTCAGGCGGCCGCCCGGCCCGAGGCGCGGATCGGCTCGCTGTCGCTGGTCACCCCGGAAGCCGCCGCAGTCCTGCCCGAGCCCGCCTCGCCCCTGAGCGGCGAATGGCGGGGGGCCGTCCACCATGCCCTGTCGCGCCACGCCGCCAGCGCTCCCGGGCGGCTCGCCGTGACCGACGAGCGGGGCGAGACGTGGACCTACGGCGAGTTGGAGGCCCGGTCGAACCAGCTCGCCCGTTTCCTCGGTGCCAGCGGCGCCGGTCCTGGCGGCACCGTCGCCCTCTGGGCCCATCGCGGCGCCTCCCTGGTCTGGGCGATCCTGGGCGTCCTCAAGTCGGGAGCGGCCTTCGTCGTCCTCGATCCCGCCTACCCCGCCGCGCGGCTGCTGGACTACCTGCGCATCGCCCGGCCCGCCGCCTGGCTGGCGGTGCGGGGGGCGCCGGCGCCGCCGCCCGAGGTCGAGGCGGCCGCGGCCACCCTCTGCCGTCTCGAGCTGCCGCCGCGCTCGGCGGCGGAGCGGGAAGGCTTCCTGGCGGACCTGCCGGAGACCGACCCCGAGATCACCGTCGGTCCGGAGGACGCCGCCTGCGTCACCTTCACCTCGGGCTCCACGGGCGTGCCCAAGGGCGTGATCGGCCGCCACGGCCCGCTCACCCACTTCTACCCCTGGATGGGCGAGCGCTTCGGCCTGGGAGCGGACGACCGCTTCGGCATGCTCTCGGCGCTCTCGCACGACCCCCTGCAGCGCGACGTCTTCACGCCGCTCTGGTTCGGCGCCTCGCTCGCCGTCCCCGATCCGGACGGCATGGGCCAGCCTGGGTACCTGGCGGGCTGGGTGCGGCGCCAGCGGGTGAGCGTGCTCCACCTGACCCCCGCCATGATGGAGCTGCTGATCGACTCCGCGAGTGAATCTCCGGAAGTCGGGCTGCCCTCGCTGCGCCGGGCCTTCGTGGTCGGCGACCTGCTCAAGAAGGCGGACGTCGAGAGCTTCCAGCGGCTCGCGCCGGCCCTCGACTGCGTCAATCTCTACGGCTCGACGGAGACGCAGCGCTCGGTCTCCTGCTTCGTGGTCCCGCGGCCGGAGGAGCCGGAGGCGGCGCGGCTCGGCCGCGAGGTCCTGCCGCTCGGCCGGGGCATCGAGGGCGTCCAGCTCCTGGTGCTCAACGGGGCCGGCGGCCTTGCCGGGATTGGCGAAGCCGGCGAGATCCACGTGCGCAGCCGCCATCTCGCCCGGGGATACCTGGGCGACGACGCGCTGACGGCCGAGCGCTTCTTGCCCAACCCGTTCGTTGCCCATGAGACGGACCGGATCTACCGGACCGGCGACCTCGGGCGCTATCTGCCCGACGGTAACGTCGAGCTGGTGGGCCGGGCGGACCACCAGGTCAAGCTGCGCGGCTTCCGGATCGAGCTTGGGGAGGTGGAGGCGGCCCTGGCCCGCTACCCGGGAGTGCAGGAGTGCGTGGCCCTGGTGCGCGAGGACCGCCCCGGCGACCGGCGGCTGGCGGCCTACTTCGTGGCCGCCGGCCCGCCCCCGGCGGCGCGGGAGCTGCGCGCCTTCCTCGGCGAGCGCCTTCCCGACTACATGGTCCCTTCCGCGTTCGCGGCCCTGCCGGCGCTGCCGCTCACCCGCACCGGCAAGGTGGACCGCCGGGCCCTGCCGCCGCCCGTGGAGGAACGGAGCCCGGAAGGCGCGGCGGACCGCGGCCCGGTCGAGGAGCTGCTGGGCGGGATCTGGGCCGGCCTGCTCGGGGTCGAACGCGTGCGGCCCGGCGACAACTTCTTCGAGCTGGGCGGCCAGTCGCTGCTCGCCACCCGCCTGGCGTCGCGGGTGCGCAACGTCCTCGGCGTCGAGATGCCGGCGCGCGCCGTGTTCGAGGAGCCGACCCTGGCGGGCCTCTCCGGCCTCGTCGAGAGGGCGCGGCGGGACCAGGCCGGGCTCCCCCAGGCGCCGCCCATCGTGCCCCTGGCGCGCGACGGCGCCCTGCCGCCGCTCTCCTTCTCCCAGCAGCGGCTCTGGTTCCTCGACCAGCTCGAGCCGGGGAGCTCCGCCTACAACCTGGCCGGCGCGCTGCGCCTGGCCGGCCCGCTCGACGCCGCCGCCCTCGGCCGGGTGCTCGACGAGATCGTCCGCCGCCACGAGTCGCTGCGCACCACCTTCGCCGACGTCGAAGGCACGCCGGCGCAGGTCGCTGCCGCGCCGGCGCTGTTTCCGCTGCCCGCCGTCGACCTCACCGGTCTGCCGCCGGGGGCGCGCGAAGCCGAGGCGGCGCGGGTCGCCGCGGCGGAGGCGGGACGGCCGTTCGACCTCCATCGCGGCCCGCTACTGCGCATGACGCTGCTGCGCCTCGGCGACGGGGAGCATGCGCTGGTGACCGTCATGCACCACATCGTCTCCGACGGCTGGTCGCTCGGCGTCCTGGCGCGAGAGCTGGGCGCTCTCTATCGGGCGTTCGCGGCCGGCGAGCCCTCGCCCCTGCCGGAGCTGCCGGTGCAGTACGCCGACTTCGCCGCCTGGCAGCGCCGGTGGCTGGACGGCCCGGCCCTGGAGGCGCAGCTCGCCTGGTGGACCCGGCATCTCGCCGGCGCGCCGCCCGTGCTGGAGCTGCCCCTCGACCGCCCCCATCCGCCCGTCTGGAGCCACCGCGGCGGCGGCGTCTCGCTGCCCCTCGGCCGCGGCCTTGAGGAAGGGTTGGAAGCGGCGGCCCGGCGGCTCGCCGTGACGCCGTTCATGGTCCTCTTCGGCGGCTTCGCCGCGCTGCTCTCCCGCTACGGCGGCCAGACCGACCTGGTCGTGGGCACGCCGATCGCGAACCGGGGGCGCGCCGAGCTGGAGGACCTGATCGGGTTCTTCGTCAACACGCTGGCCCTGCGCGTCGACCTCGCCGGCGACCCCTCCTTCGACGAGATCGCCGGCCGCGTGCGCGAGGTGGCGCTGGGCGCCTACGCCCATCAGGAGATCCCTTTCGAGCGGCTGGTCGAGGAGCTGCGGCCCGACCGCGACCTCAGCCACTCGCCGGTCTTCCAGGTGACGCTCGCCCTGCAGAACCTCCCGGCCTCTTCCCTGGATCTGGCGGGCCTTACCCTCTCGCCCCTGGAGCTCGACGCCGGGCGGGCGCAGTTCGACCTCTCCCTCTCGCTGCTCCCGCAGCCGGACGAGGGCGGCCTGCTGGCGCGCCTCGACTATGCCGCCGACCTGTTCGACGCCGCCACGGTCCAGCGGCTGCTCGGCAACTTCCAGCGGTTCCTCGAGGGCGTGGCGGCGGATAGCAGCCTGCCCCTCTCCGAGCTGCCGCTGATGGGTGAGGAGGAACGGCGGCAGGTCTTGACGGAATGGAACCGCACGGATGCCGAGATCCCGGAGGAGCCGGTTCACGAGCTGTTCCGGCAATGGGCGGCGCGGACGCCGGACGCCCTGGCGGTCTCCTGGAATGGCGGCCGGCTCACCTATGGCGAGTTGGCTGGCCGGGCCGGGAGCCTGGCCGCCGAGCTGCGCCGCCGGAGCGTGGGGCCCGAGACGGTCGTGGCTCTCCGTTTCGAGCGCTCGGCCGAGCTGGTCACGGCCGCCCTGGCCGTGCTGGCGGCGGGCGGGGCCTACCTGCCGATCGATCCGGACCAGCCGGCGGAGCGGGTGAGCTGGATGCTCCAGGACTCCGGCGCCTCCCTCCTCCTGACGCCGGAAGGCCTGGAAGATGCGGGCGGGAGCGCTCCGGCCGGCGCCGGCACGGGTCCGGACGGGCTCGCCTACGTCATCTATACCTCCGGCTCCACCGGCACGCCCAAGGGCACCGAGCTGTGCCACCGCGGCCTCTCCAGCCTGATCGCCTGGCACCACCGGGCCTACGATCTCGGCCCCACGGACCGCACCACCCTGTTGGCCCGCCCGGGCTTCGACGCCTCGGTCTGGGAGATCTGGGCGCCGCTCGCCGCCGGCGCCTCCCTGCACGTGCCGCCAGCGGAGGTGGTGCCGGCGCCCGCGGCGCTCCTCGCCTGGATGGCGGAGGAGGGAATCACGGTCTCCTTCCTGCCGACGCCGCTGGCCGAGGCCGTCCTGGCGGAGCCGCACCCGGCAGGCCTCGCCCTGCGGCTGCTCCTGACCGGCGGCGACCGCCTCGTACGCCGTCCCGCTCCAGACCTGCCCTACGCGCTGGTCAACCACTACGGCCCCACGGAGAGCACGGTGGTCGCCACGGCTGGCCGGGTCGCCCCCCATGGCGAGGGGGCCCCGACGATCGGCTCGCCCATCGCAAACACCCGCGCCTACATCCTGGACCGCTCCCTGCGGCCGGTGCCGGTGGGCGTGGCCGGCGAGCTCTGCCTGGCGGGAGAAGGGCTGGCCCGGGGCTATCGCGGACGGCCGGAGCTGACGGCGGAGCGCTTCGTGCCCGATCCCCTGGGAAGCGCGGGCGCGCGGCTCTATCGCACGGGAGACCTCGCGCGCTGGCGGCCCGGCGGCGAGATTGAGTTCCTCGGCCGGGTGGACGCCCAGCTCAAGATCCGCGGCTACCGCATCGAGCCGGGGGAGATCGAGGCCGTCCTCGCCGCCCACCCCCGGGTCGAGACGGCCGTAGTGATCGCCCGCCAGGACGGCGCCCGCGACAAGCGCCTGGTGGCCTATGTGGTCCTGGGCCCCGGGGCCTCCCTGGAACCGGCCGCTCTACGCCACTGGGCGCAGGAGCGGCTGCCGGGCTACATGGTGCCCGCCGCCTTCATGCAGCTCTCCGAGCTGCCCCTCGGCGCGACTGGCAAGGTCGACCGCCGCGCCCTGCCGGCGCCGCCGGACTCGGCGCGGGCGGCGGGCGCGGAGCTCATCGCGCCGCGCAATCCCCTGGAGGAGGAGGTGGCGCGGATCTGGGCCGGGGTGCTGGGCCTGGAGAGCCTCGGCGTCGAGGACAACTTCTGGGACCTCGGCGGCCACTCGCTCCTCGCCACCAAGGTGCTGGCGCGCGTCAACGCGGCGTTCGGCCTGAACATGCCCCTGCAGTCGCTCTTCACCGCGCCCACCCTCGGCGAGTTCGCCGACGCCGTCGGCGAAGCCTTCCTGGCATACGAGGATATCGACGACGGGATCGAGGACGCGCTCGCGGAGCTGGACGGCCCTACTGTCCCGATTTCGATACCCGACCTCACCTAGAGATTGCAGCAGGTCTATGTGTCCACAGGAGGGCGCCCCCGAGACGCCCTCCTGTGAGAGCCTTTTCTGGCCCGCGGGGAGACAAGTCCGGTGTTCGAAAGGAAGTTGGGATCAGGCGCGGCGGACGTTCGCGTTCACGAGTCTTTCGCGGCCTGGGCGGCGGCGGCGCCGCAAGCCCTGGCCGTGGCGTGGAGCGGCGGATCGCTGACCTACGGCGAGCTGAACGCCCGGGCGAACCGTCTGGCGCGCCATCTGCGGAGCCTGGGAGTCGCGCCGGAGGTGCCGGTCGGCGTCCTGGCCCGCCGGTCCCCGGAGATGCTGGTGGGCATCCTGGCGGTGCTGAAGGCGGGGGGCTGCTACCTGCCGCTCGATCCCGCCTATCCCGAGGAGCGGCTGGCGGCGACGCTGTCGGACGCCGGAGCGCGGCTGCTGCTGACCGCGGGAGACCTCGCCTCGCCGCGGGTGGCCGAGGCCGTGCCCGCCGTGTTCCGGCTGGACGCCGACTGGACGCAACTGGCGGAGCTGAGCGAGGAGGAGCTGGCGCCCCTCGGCGGGCCGGACAACCTCGCCTACGTCATCTACACCTCCGGCTCGACGGGCCGGCCGAAGGGCGTCGAGGTGCCCCACCGGGGCCTCTCCAACCTGGTCTCCTGGCACCGCCGCACCTATGAGGTCACCCCCGGGGACCGGGCGACGCGCCTGGCCGGGTCGGCCTTCGACGCCTCGGTGTGGGAGGTGTGGCCCTACCTGACGGCGGGAGCGAGCCTGCACCTGCCGCCGGACGAGCTGCTGCTGTCGCCGCCGGACCTGGTCTCGTGGCTGATCCGCGAAGAGATCACGCTCTGCTTCCTGCCGACTCCCCTGGCCGAGGCGGCGATGGACGAGGCGTGGCCCTCCGAGGCCCCCCTGCGCGCCCTGCTGACGGGGGGCGACCGCCTGCACCGGACTCCCCGGCCGGAGCATCCGTTCCGCCTCTACAACCACTACGGCCCCACCGAGAACAGCGTCGTGGCGACGGCGTGCGAGGTGCCGCCCGGGGATGGGGCCGCGCATCCGCCCATCGGCCGGCCCATCGACGGCGTGGAGGCCTATCTGGAGGGTGGAGAGCTCTGGATCGGCGGCGTGGGGCTGGCGCGCGGGTACCGCGGCCGCCCGGACCTGACGGCGGAGCGCTTCGTGCCCGATCCGGCCGGCGCCTCGCCAGGCGCGCGGATGTACCGGACGGGAGACCTGGTGCGCGTCCTGCCGGCCGGCGATCTCGACTTCGTGGGCCGGATCGACTTCCAGGTGAAGGTGCGGGGATTCCGCATCGAGCTGGGCGAGATCGAGGTGTCGCTGCGGCGGCATCCGGCGGTGCGGGAAGGGGTGGTACTGGCGCGCGAGGACGGGCGCGGCGGCAATCGCCTGGTGGGCTACGTGGTGCCCCGGGAGTCTGGACGGGAGCCCGCGGAGTTGCTCGCGGAGCTGGCCGCCTTCCTCGGCCGCAGCCTGCCGGACTACATGGTGCCCACGGCCTGGGTGGCGCTGGAGTCGCTGCCGCTGACGCCGAACGGCAAGGTGGACCGGCAAGCCCTGCCGGAGCCGGAACGGGGCGAGGAGTCGTACGCCGCGCCCCGCACGGCACGGGAGGAGGCGCTGGCGTCGATCTTCGCCGACGTGCTGGGACTGGCCCGGGTGGGGATCGGGGAGGACTTCTTCGCCCTCGGCGGCCACTCGCTGCAGGCGACGCAGGTGGTCTCGCGAGTGCGCTCGCGGCTGGGCCTGGAGCTGACGCCGCGGAGTCTGTTCGAGCACCCCACGGTCGCCGCGCTGGACATGGTGCTGGCGGAAAAGGGAAATCAATCAGAGGCTTGGGAGATCCATCCCCTGGAGCGCGGGACGGGCGAGGAGTACGAGCTGCCGCTGTCGTTCGCGCAGCAGGGCCTGTGGCTGGCGGACCGCTGGAGCCCGCGGCCCGCGCTGTACAACACGCCCTTCGCGCTCGACCTGTCGGGGCCGCTGGAGGTGGCGCCCCTGGCGCGGGCGCTGGCGGAGATCGTGGCGCGGCACGAGCCGCTGCGGGGCAGTTTCCGCGAGGTGGCCGGCCAGCCGGTCCTGGCCGTCCGCAGGCGTTCGGAGACTCCCCTGCCGGTGTGCGACCTGTCGGGCCTGCCTCTCGACCTGGCCCGGGCCGAGGCGGAGCGGATCTCGGAGGAGGAAGCGCGGCGGCCGTTCGACCTGACGCGGGACCCGCTGCTGCGCACGGTCCTGCTGCGCCTGGCGCCGCGCGAGCACCGGCTGCTGGCGCTGATGCACCACATCGTCTCGGACGACTGGTCGCTATCGGTGCTGGTGCCGGAGCTGGCGGCCCTGTACACGGCTTTCTCGCAAGGCCTGCCCTCGCCGTTGCCGCCGCTCGCGGTGCAGTACGGCGACTTCGCGGCGTGGCAGCGGCAGTGGCTGTCGGGGCCGGCGCTGGAGCGCCAGCTCGGCTGGTGGCGCGAGGCCCTGCGGACGCCGCTGCCAGTGCTCGACCTGCCCGCGGACCGTCCGCGGCCGGGCCACCGGAGCTTCCGGGGGGAGCGCCTGCGGACGGTGATCCCGCGGCGGCGGGTGGAGGCGCTGGCGGCGGTGGGACGGCGGGCCGACTCGTCGCTGTTCATGGCGCTGCTGGCGGCTCTCGACGTGCTGCTGTTCCGCTATACGGGCAATCCGGACGTGCTGGTGGGGGCGCCGATCGCCAACCGCAACCGGGTGGAGCTCGAGGGGCTGATCGGCTTCTTCGTCAACACCCTGGCGCTGCGCGCCGAGGTGGCGGGCGGATCGGGGTTCCTGGAGCTGCTGGGCCAGGTGCGGCAGACCCTGCTGGGCGCCTACGAGCACCAGGACCTGCCTTTCGAGGCCGTGGTCGAGGACCTGGCGCCGGAGCGGGACCCGTCGCGCAACGCGCTGGTCGACGTCTTCGTGATCCTGGCCAACGCGCTGCGGCTGCCGGGCCGGCTGGCCCCGGGGCTGGACCTGCGGGTCAGGGAGCTGGAGGTGGGGGTCGCGAAGGTGGACCTGAGCCTGTTCCTGGAGGAGGGGCCGGAGGGGCTGGCCGTCCTCTGGGAGTACGCCAGCGACCTGTTCGACCGCACGACGGTGGAGCGGATGGCAGGCCATCTGGAGGTCCTCATGGCGGGCTTGGCGGAGGCGCCGGAAGCGCCGCTGCTGGAGCTGCCTCTGCTGAGCGGAGCGGAACGGGCGCAGCTCGCGGCGTGGAACGAGGAGCCGTGGCAGCGCCGGCGGCCGGAGGTGCCGGCGGGCTCGACGCTGCACGGCCTGTTCGAGGCCCAGGCGCGGCGCACGCCCGAGGCAGTGGCCCTGATCGCGGGCGAGAGGCGGCTGGGCTACGCCGAGCTGGACGCGCGGTCCGAAGCCCTGGCCCGCTCGCTGCGCGGCCTGGGGGTGGGGCCGGAGGTGGGGGTCGGCATCTTCCTGGAGCGCTCCGCGGACCTGGTCGTGGCCCTGCTGGCGACGCTCAAGGCGGGCGGCTTCTATGTCCCCCTCGACCCGGCCTACCCGGCCGAGCGGGTCGGCTTCATGCTGGAAGACAGCGGCTGCGCCGTCGTGCTGAGCGAAACGGCGCTGCGGGAGAAGCTGCCCGATCAGCCGGCGCCGGTCGTCCTGCTGGACGAGAGCCTCCCGGCGCCCTCCCGGCCGCCGGCGCCCGCGGCGCCCGCCGGTGCGGGCAACCTCGCCTATCTCATCTACACCTCCGGCTCGACGGGCAGGCCCAAGGCGGTCGCCGTCGAGCACCGGAGTGCCGTGGTGCTGATGCGGTGGGCGCGCCGGGAGTACTCCGATCTCGAGCTGTCGGGCGTGCTGGCCTCGACCTCGATCACCTTCGACATGTCGGTGTTCGAGATCTTCGCTCCCCTGTCCTGGGGCGGCACCGCCATCATGGCCGAGAACGCCCTCGCCCTCCCCCACCTGCCCGCGGCGGCGGCGGTACGGGTGGTCGACACCGTCCCCTCCGCCATCTCCGAGCTGATCCGCATGGGTGGCGTGCCGCCTTCGGTGGTGACCGTCAACCTCGGAGGCGAAGCGGTGCCCCGATCCCTCGCCGACCGGGTCTACGCCCTGCCGGGAGTCGAACGGCTGTACAACGTCTATGGACCCTCGGAGGACACGACCTTCTCCACCTGGGCCCTGATCGAGCGCACCTCGGAGCGGCCACCCTCGATCGGACGGCCGCTCGACGGATCTCAGGCCTGGGTGGTGAACGGGCTCGACCCGACGCCGGTGGGCGTGCCGGGTGAGTTGTACCTGGCCGGCGAGGGTCTCTCCCGAGGCTACCTGAAACGGCCGGAGCTGACGGCCGAACGTTTCGTCCCCGATCCCTTCGCCGCCGAACCGGGCGCGCGCATGTACCGGGTGGGCGACCTCGTGCGCTACCGGCCGGACGGTAGCCTGGAGTTCCTCGGACGGATCGATCACCAGGTCAAGATCCGCGGCTTCCGTGTCGAGCTGGGCGAGGTCGAGGCCGCGCTCGGCCGGCTGCCAGGAGTCGAGGCGGCGGTCGTGCTGGCCCGCGAAGACGCGGGCGACCGGCGCCTGGTGGCCTACGTGGTACTCCGGACGGAAGCCCGGGTGGAGACGGCGGCGCTGCGCGAGGGCCTGCGCGAGCGGCTGCCGGATTACATGGTGCCGTCGGCGTGGAGGGTTTTGGAGGCGCTGCCGCTGACGCCCAACGGCAAGGTGGACCGCAAGGCCCTGGCCCGGCTCCCGGCCGGCCCCGAGCTGGCGGCCGGAGAGGACTACACGGCGCCGCGGGGGCCGGTCGAGGAGGTGGTGGCGGGCATCGTCGCCGGCCTCCTCGGGCTGGAGCGGATCGGGGCGGCCGACAACTTCTTCCACCGCGGCGGCCATTCGCTCCTGGCGGCCCGGCTGGTGGCGCGCCTCCGCGAGGTGTTCGCGGTCGACCTGCCGCTGCGCACCGTGTTCGAGGCGCCGACGGTGGCGGGCCTGGCCCGGCGCATCGAGGAGAGCCGGCACGGGCTGGCGGCCCCGCCGCTGCTGCCTCTGCCGGAACGGGAGGGACTGCCGGCGTCGTTCGCCCAGCAGCGGCTCTGGTTCGTCGACCGCCTGCGGCCCGGCTCGGCGGCCTACAACATCGCGTCCGTCTTCCGGGTCCAGGGGCCGCTGCGGCCGGCGGTTCTCGGTGCGGCGCTGGACGAGATCGTGCGCCGGCACGAGGTCCTGCGGACGGTCTTCAGCGCACAGGACGACGGCCCGCCCCTCCAGGTCGTCCAGCCGTTCACGCCGCGAGGGCTGCGGGTGGTCGATCTGGAGGCCTGCCCCGAGCCGGCCCGGCTGGTCGAGGAATGGAGCCTGCGGCCGTTCGACCTGGAGCGCGGCCCCCTCTTCCGCGCCGCGCTGCTGCGGCTCGCGGCGGACGAGCACCTGCTGCTGCTCAACGTCCATCACATCGCCTTCGACGGCTGGTCGAACGGCGTCCTGATCCAGGAGCTGGGTGCCCTCTATCAGGCCTTCGCCGCCGGGGAGACCTCGCCGCTGGCGCCGCTGCCCGTGCAGTACGCGGACTACTCGGCCTGGCAGCGGGGCTGGCTGACGGGCGAGGTCCTGGAAGAGCAGCTCGCCTTCTGGCGGTCGCGGCTCGGCCGCGATCCGGAGCCGCTGGAGCTGCCAGCGGACTTTCCACGGCCGGCCGTACAGAGCGGCCGGGGCGCGGTGGCGCGGCACGGCCTGCCACCGGAGACCGGCAGACGGCTGGAGCGGCTCGCCCGGGACCGGGGCGCGACCACCTTCATGGCGTTCCTGGCCGCTTTCCAGACCCTGCTGCACCGCTACACCGGCCAGGACGAGCTGTCGGTGGGCACGCCGGTGGCGAACCGCGGCCACCTCGCCGTCGAGGGGCTGATCGGCTTCTTCGTCAACACGCTGGTGCTGCGCACCGGCCTGGCGGGCGATCCGCCTTTTCCGGAGCTGCTGGACCGGGCGCGGGAGACGGCGCTGTCGGCCTACGCCCACCAGGACCTGCCGTTCGAGCGCCTGGTGGAAGAGCTGGTCTCCCACCGCGACCTCTCGCGCACACCGCTCTGCCAGGTGACCTTCGCCATCGAGGAGGCGGCGTCCGCCCCGACGGCGCTCGCCCCGGAGCTGCGGGTGGAGATGGCGGAGAGCCACAGCGGCACCGCCAAGTTCGACCTGGCCGTCTTCCTGGACCGCTCCGAGGACCGGGTGGAGCTGCTGGCCGAGTACAGCACCGACCTGTTCGAGGAGGCGACGGTCCAGCGGCTGCTCGGCCACTTCGGCGTCCTGATCGCGGGGATCGAGGGGAGCCCGGAGGCGCGGATCTCGGAGCTGCCCCTCCTGGGCGAGGCCGAGCGGGCGCAGATCGCCGCCTGGAATGAGGCGACCCGCCGCCCGCGGTCCGAGGAGCTCCTCGGCTCGACCCTGCACGGCCTGTTCGAGGCCCAGGCCCGGCGGACGCCGGAAGCCGTGGCCCTGATCGCGGGCGAGGAGCATTTGAGCTACGCCGATCTGGAGGCGCGGGCCGAGACGCTGGCGCGGTCGCTGCGCGCGCTGGGAGTCGGACCGGAGGTGGGAGCCGGGATCTTCCTGGAGCGCACGGCGGAGCTGATCGTGGCCCTGCTGGCGACGCTCAAGGCCGGCGGTTTCTACGTGCCCCTCGATCCCGCCTATCCGGCCGAGCGGGTCGGCTTCATGCTCGAAGACAGCGCCTGCGCCGTCGTGCTGACGCAATCCCATCTCCAGGCGAAGCTGCCCGGGCACCAGGCGCGCGTGGTCCTGCTCGACGCCAATCTCGATGAAAACCTCGCCGCGCCCCCCTCGCGTGCGCTCCCCGCCGGTCCGCGCAACCTCTCCTACGTGATCTACACCTCGGGCTCGACGGGCCGTCCCAAGGCGGTCGCCATCGAGCATCGCAGCGCCGTCGTTCTGGCGCTCTGGTCGCGCCGGGAGTACTCGGACCAGGAGCTGTCGGGTGTGCTGGCCTCGACCTCGATCACCTTCGACATGTCGGTGTTCGAGATCTTCGCCCCCCTGGCCTGGGGCGGCACCGTCATCCTCGCCGAGAACGCCCTCGCCCTCCCGCACCTGCCCGCGGCGGCACGGGTGAGGGTGATCGACACCGTTCCTTCCGCCATGGCCGAGCTGGTCCGCATGGAGGGCGTGCCGCCTTCGGTGGTGACCGTCAACCTCGGCGGCGAGGCGGTGCCCCGGGCCCTCGCCGACCGGGTCTACGCCCTGCCGGGAGTCGAGCGGCTGTACAACGTCTACGGCCCCTCGGAAGACACGACCTTCTCCACCTGGGCCCTGATCGAGCGGGCCTCGGAGCGGGCGCCCTCGATCGGCCGGCCGCTCGACGGCTCCCAGGGCTGGGTGGTGGATGGGCATCTCAACCCGGCGCCGGTGGGCGTGCCGGGCGAGCTGTACCTGGCTGGAGAAGGGCTCTCCCGCGGCTATCTGGGCCGGCCGGAGCTGACGGCGGAGCGGTTCGTACCCGATCCCTTCGCCACCGCGCCAGGTGCGCGCATGTACCGGGTGGGCGACCTGGCGCGCTACCGGCCGGACGGCAGCCTGGAGTTCCTCGGGCGGATCGACCACCAGGTCAAAATCCGTGGCTTCCGCGTCGAGCTGGGCGAGATCGAAGCGGCGCTCGGCCAGTTGCCGGGGGTCGAAGCCGCGGTTGTGCTGGCGCACGAGGATGGGGGTGACAAGCGCCTGGTGGCATTCGTGGCCGGCGCCGGTGAGCCGGCCGCTTTGCGGCAGTCCCTGCGCGAGCGGCTGCCGGAGTACATGGTGCCGTCGGCGTTCGCCTTCCTCGGCTCCCTGCCTCTGACCCCCAACGGCAAGGTGGACCGGCGGGCGCTGGCGCGGCTGCCGGTGGAGTCCGAGCTGGCGGCCGGAGCGGCGCACGTGGCGCCGCGGAATCCGGTCGAAGAGGTGCTGGCCGCCATCTTCGCCGAGGTCCTCGGGCTGGAGCGCGTGGGGATGCGGGACGACTTCTTCGATCTGGGCGGCCACTCGCTGCTGGCGACGCGGGTGATCTCGCGCCTGCGGCAGGCCTTCGCCGTGGAGCCGGAGATGAGGGTGCTCTTCGAGCGGCCCACCGTCGAAGCCCTGGCGGCCTGGGTGGCGCTGGCCCGGCGGCACGGCCGGCAGGCTCCTCCCCTGCTGCCGCAGCCGCACCGGGAGGACCTCCCGCTCTCCTTCGCCCAGGAGCGCCTCTGGTTCCTGCACCAGCTCGATCCGGAGTCGATCGCCTACAACCTGCCGATGAGCTTCCAGCTCGGCGGGTCTCTGAGGCCCGATGCACTGGCCATCGCGCTGGCGGAGATCGAACGCCGGCACGCCGTCCTGCGCACGGTGTTCGCGCCGGCCGTCGACGGGCCCGGCCAGAGGGTCTGGCCGCCGGGCCGGCGTCTCCTGCCCGTGATCGACCTCGCCGGACTGCCGGCGCCAAAGCGGGCCGCCGAGGCCGCGCGGCTGGCTCGTGAAGAGGCCCGCCGCCCGTTCGACCTGGAACAGGGGCCGATGCTCCGCACGGGCCTGCTCCGCCTGGCCGCCAAGGAGCACCACCTGCTCTTGACCCTCCACCACGCGGCCGCGGACGGCTGGTCGGTCGAGGTGCTCGTGCGCGAGCTGGGCGCCCTATATTCGGCCGCTGTGTCGGGAGCTCCGTCGCCCCTGGCCGAGCCGAGCCTGCAGTACGCGGATTACGCCGCCTGGCAAAGGAGCTGGCTCGCCGGCGAGGTGCTCGAGACGGAGCTCGCCCATTGGCGGCAACGCCTGGCCGGCGCGCCGCTGGTCCTGGATCTGCCGACCGACCGTCCACGTCCTGCCGTCGCGAGCCATCGCGGGGGTCTCGTGCGGACGCGGATCGACGCCGACCTGGCCTCCGGAATCCGGCAACTGGCCCGCCGCCGCTCCGCGGCGACGCCCTTCATGGTCTTGCTGGGCGCCTTCCAGACTCTGATGGGCCGCTACTCCGGCCAGGAGGACCTGCTCGTGGGCTCGCCCATCGCCGGGCGTACCCATGCCGAGACCGAGGCGCTGATCGGCCTCTTCGTCAACACCCTGGTGCTGCGCGCGGACCTCGCGGGCGAGCCGGATTTCGACGGGCTGCTCACCCGGGTTCGCGAGACGGCCCTGGCGGCGTTCGCCCATCAGGACCTGCCCTTCGAGCGGCTGGTCGAGGAGCTGGCGCCGGAGCGCGACCGCTCCCGCACCCCGGTCTTCCAGGTCCTCTTCCTGCTCCAGAACACGCCGCCCCTCCTGCGGGAGCTGGCCCCGGGCCTGCGGCTGCGGGTCGAGGAGGAGGCCGGGGAGCTTGCCAAGTTCGATCTCAAGCTGGTGCTGGAGGAGGATGGCGAAGGATTTTCCGCGGCCTGGGAGTACGCCGCCGACCTGTTCGAGGCGGCGACGGTCCGCAGGCTGGGCGAGCACTTCATCACCCTCCTCGCCGGCGCCGTGGCGGCTCCCGAGGCGAGGATCGGCGAGCTGCCGTGGCTGAGCGTGGAGGAGAGCCGGCAGGTCGTGCTGCGAGGCATCGCGGCGCCGGCCGGCGGCCTGGTCCAGGAGCGTTTCGAGGGCTGGGCGCAACGCACTCCCGATGCACCGGCCCTGACCCATGAGGGCACCACGCTCTCGTACCACGCCCTCGACCAGCGGGCCAACCGCCTGGCCCGGCGCCTGCGCCGCCTCGGCGTCGGCCCGGAAACGGCGGTCGGCGTCTGCCTCGAGCGTTCGCTCGGCATGGTGGCCGCGGTCCTGGGCGTGCTCAAGGCGGGTGGCGCCTATGTGCCGCTCGATCCCGCTTTCCCCGCCGAGCGGCTGGCCTTCATGCTGGAGGACAGCGGCTCCCGGGTGCTGATCACCGAAGCTGGTGGGTTGACGCCTTCGGAGCTGCCGGTGCTGGCCCTCGACGGGGACTGGAGCGCCCTCGACGGCGAGAGCGGCGAGGCGCTGGAGCCCTGGGCTGCTCCGGAGCACCTGGCCTACGTCATCTACACCTCGGGATCGACCGGCCGGCCCAAGGGCGTCATGGTCGAGCACGGCCAGCTCGCGAGCTACGTGGACGGCGTGATCGAGCGCATGGCGCTGCCGGAGGGATCGAGCTACGCGACCGTCAGCACCATCGCCGCCGACCTGGGCAACACCGTGGTCTTCGCGTCGCTGGCCACGGGCGGGCTGCTGCACGTCATCTCCCAGGACCGGCTCGCCGATCCGCCGCGCCTGGCGGAGTACCTGGACCGGCAGCCGGTGGACGCCCTGAAGATCGTCCCCTCCCACCTCGCGGCGCTGATGGCCGGCGACGAGCCCGGGCGGGTGCTCCCGCGCCGGCTCGTGGTGAGCGGCGGCGAGGCTCTGCCCTGGGCTCTCGCCGACCGTGTCCGCGAGCTGGCGCCCGGCTGCCGGGTGCTCAACCACTACGGACCGACCGAGACGACGGTCGGTGTGCTGGCCTTCCCGGCCTCCGAGGCGGCGGCGGAACGGCGCTCGCCGGTGGTGCCGCTCGGGCGGCCGCTGGGGGGCACCCGGGCCGTGGTGGTGGACGCGCGGCTCCAGCCGGTGGCGGCGGGCGTGCCCGGCGAGCTGCTGGCCGGCGGTCCCCAGGTCACGCGCGGCTATCTCGGGCGTCCGGACCTGACGGCCGAGCGGTTTGTCCCCGACCCGTTTGGCCCCGACCCGTTCGGCGGCGAGCCGGGCGCGCGGCTCTACCGGACGGGCGACCTTGCCCGTCTGCTGCCGGGCGGCGACGTCGAGTTCCTGGGACGCATCGACCACCAGGTCAAGGTCCGGGGCTTCCGCATCGAGCTGGGAGAGATCGAGGCCGTGCTGCGAACCCATTCCGGGGTCGCGGAGGCGGCCGCCGGAGTCCGCGAGGAAGCTGGCGGCGGGCTCCTGGTGGCGTACCTGGTGCCCCAGGGCGATCCGGCTCCGGACGCCTCCGGCCTCCGCGGCTACCTGGAGGAGCGCCTGGCGGCGTTCATGATCCCCGCCCGGTTCGTCTTCCTCGACCGGCTGCCGCTGACGCCCAACGGCAAGCTCGACCGGCAGGCGCTGGAGCGGCTCGAGCTGCACGGCGAGCCCGAGACGGCAGGCCGCGCCCTCGACACGCCGGTCGAGCGGGCCGTGGGAGAGATCTTCGCCAAGCTCCTCGGACTGGAGCGGGTCGGGGCCGACGACAACTTCTTCCATCACGGCGGCCACTCGCTGCTCGCAGCGCGGCTGGTGGCGCGCATCCGGGAGGCGTTCAAGGTCGACCTGCCGCTGCGGGTGGTGTTCGACACGCCGACGGTCGCCGGCCTCGCCCTGTGGATCGAGCGCAGCCGCCCGCGGCAGGACCCGCCGCAGTTGGCGCAGACGCGGCGCGAGGCGCGGCCGGTGGCATCGTTCGCCCAGCAGCGGCTCTGGTTCCTCGACCGCTTGCAGGGGACTTCCGCGGTCTACAACATGCCCTCGGTGCTCCGGATCCAGGGTCCGCTCCGGCCGGCGGCACTGGGCCGGTCGCTCGACGAGATCGTGCGCCGGCACGAGACGCTGCGCACGGTCTTCGGGATGGAAGATGGCCAGCCGGTCCAGATCGTCCAGCCGTTCGAGCGGCAGGGCCTGCCGCTGGTCGACCTCCAGTCCTGCCCCGAGCCGGTGCGCGACGCCGAGACGGCGCGCCTGGTCCGGGAGTGGAGCCTGCGGCCTTTCGACCTGGAGCGCGGACCGCTGTTCCGCGCCTCGCTGCTACGACTGTCCGAGGGCGAGCACCTGTTGCTGCTCAACCTCCACCACATCGCCTCCGACGGCTGGTCGAACGGCGTCCTGGCCCAGGAGCTGGGCGCGCTCTACCAGGCTTTCACCGCCGGCCGGCCCTCGCCGCTGGCGCCGCTGCCCATCCAGTACGCGGACTACGCGGTCTGGCAGCGGGACTGGCTGACGGGCGAGGTGCTGGAGGAGCAGCTCGCCTTCTGGCGGTCGCGCCTGGGCAACGATCCGGAGCCGCTGGAGCTGCCGGCGGACCGTCCGCGGCCAGCCGTGCAGAGCGGCCGGGGCGCCTTCGAGCGGCGCGGCTTCCCAGTGGACTTCGGCAGCGGCCTGGAGAGGCTCGGCCTCGCCCGGGGGGCGACCCCGTTCATGGCCTTCCTGGCCGCGTTCCAGGTGCTCCTCCACCGCTATACGGGCCGGGAAGACGTCGCGGCGGGCACGACGGTAGCCAACCGGGACCACCTGAACGTCGAGGGACTGATCGGCTGCTTCGTCAACACCCTGGTGCTGCGCACGGACCTGTCGGGCGATCCGCCCTTCCCGGAGCTGCTGGAGCGGGCGCGGGAGACGGCGCTGTCGGCCTACGCCCACCAGGAGCTGCCGTTCGAGCGGCTGGTCGAAGCCCTGGTGTCCAGCCGGGACCTGTCGCGCACGCCGCTCTGCCAGGTGACCTTCTCCCTGCGGCAGGAGATGCCCGTTCCGCCGGTGCTCGCCCCGGAGCTGCGGGTGGAGCTGGTGGAGAGCCACAGCGAGACGACCAAGTTCGACCTCGCGGTGTTCCTGGGCCGCTTCGAGGGCCATACGGAGCTGCTGGCCGAGTACAGCACGGACCTGTTCGAGGCCGCGACGGTCCAGCGGCTGCTGGGGCACCTGGGCGTCCTGATCGCCGGGATCGAGGAGAGCCCCGAGGCGCGCCTCGCGGAGCTGCCGCTGCTGAGCGTGCCGGAGCGGGCGCAGCTCGCGGCCTGGAACGCGACCCGGATGCCTTACCCCCAGGACACGACCCTCCATGGCCTCTTCGCGGCCCAGGCGGAGCGCACGCCGGACGCCCTGGCGGTGCTCGCCGCCGAGGGCGCGCTGACCTATCGCGAGTTGGACGAGAGGTCCGACCGGCTGGCGCGCCGGCTCGCGGCGCTCGGCGCCGGCGTGGAGTCGCGGGTGGGGCTCCTGCTGGAGCGCTCGCTCGAGATGGTGGTCGCCCTGCTGGGCGTGCTCAAGGTGGGCGGGGCCTACGTCCCGCTCGATCCGGACTACCCGGCCGAGCGGATCGCCGCCATGCTGGAGGATGCGGGCACCGTGGCGGTGCTCTCCCAGGAGAGGCTCGCCGGCCGCCTGCCGTCAGACACGCGGGTGGTGCTGATGGACCAGGAAAGAGACCGGGAAAGCGGCCTGGAAGAGCCCGGCCGTCTTCCCTCCTCGCATCCCTCTTCAGTCCCGGACACGGCGCTGGCGTATCTGATCTTCACCTCCGGCTCGACGGGACGGCCGAAGGGGACGATGGTGCCCCACCGGGCCATCGTCAACCACATGCTGTGGATGCAGGCCGAGTTTCCCCTGGAGCCAGGGGACCGGGTGCTCCAGAAGACCTCGTTCAGCTTCGACGCGTCGGTCTGGGAGGTCTGGGCGCCGCTGTTCGCCGGGGCGACGCTGGTGATGGCCCGTCCGGGCGATCACCGCGATCCGGCCGCCCTGATCCGGGCGATCCAGGAGGGCGGCGTGACCGTGCTCCAGGCCGTCCCGTCGCTGCTGCGGGCGTTGCTGGAGGACGGGCGGCTCGGCGAGTGCCGGACGCTACGGCGGGTCTTCTGCGGCGGCGAGACGCTCACCGCCGACGTCCAGACGGCCTTCTTCGGCGCCCTGGAGGCAGAGCTGGTCAACCTCTACGGCCCGACCGAAACGGCGGTGGACGTCACCTCGTGGCGCTGCGTGCCGGAGCGGGCCGGACGGCCGGCGCTGCTGGGCAGGCCCATCGCCAATACGTTCCTCCACGTGCTCGGCCCTCGCTTGGAGCCATCTCCGGCCGGCGTGCCGGGGGAGCTGTACGTTGGCGGGCTGCCGGTGACGCGCGGCTACCAGGGCCGGCCGGAGGAGACCGCGGCGCGCTTCCTTCCCGACCCGTTCGCGGACGAGCCGGGAGCGCGCCTCTACCGCACGGGGGACCGGACGCGCCGGCGGCCGGACGGCCTGCTGGAGTACCTGGGCCGCATCGATCATCAGGTCAAGATCCGCGGTTTCCGCATCGAGCCCGGAGAGGTCGAGGCGGCGCTCGCGACCTGGCCGGGATTGGAGGAATCGGCCGTCGTGGCCGTCCCCGGCCCGGGCGGACACCGCCTGGCGGCCTGCGTGGTGGCGAGGGAAGGAGAGGCGCCCACGCCCTCGATCCTGCGCGCTTTCCTCAAGGAGCGGCTGCCCGAGCACATGGTGCCGTCCGCCTGGATCTTCCTGGAGGCGCTGCCGCTGACGTCGAACGGCAAGGTGGACCGGCGAGCCCTGGCGAGCCTGCCGGTGGACTCCGAGCCGCTGGCGGGAGAAGAGTACGTGGCGCCGCAAGGACCGGTCGAGGAAAGCCTGGCGCGGATCGTCGCCAAGCTCCTCGGCCTGGAGCGGGTGGGGGCCGGCGACGACTTCTTCCTCCTCGGCGGCCACTCGCTGCTGGCGGCACGGCTGGTGGCGCGCATCCGGGAAACGTTCGCGGTCGACCTGCCGCTGCGGGCGGTGTTCGACACGCCGACGGTCGCCGGCCTCGCCCTCTGGATCGAGAGCAGCCGCCCCGGGCAGGGCCCGCCGCCGCTGGCCCGGACGTGGCGGGAAACGCGCAGGGAAGCGCGGCCGGCGGCATCGTTTGCCCAGCAGCGGCTCTGGTTCCTCGACCGCCTGCAGGGGAGCTCCGCGGTCTACAACATGCCCTCGGTCTTCCGGATCCAAGGCCCGCTCCGGCCGGCGGCGCTGGGCGAGGCGTTGGACGAGATCGTCCGCCGGCACGAGACGCTGCGCACGGTCTTCGCGGCCGAAGACGGCCAGCCGGTCCAGATCGTCCAGCCTTTCGAGCCGCGAGGCCTGCCGCTGGTCGACCTCCAGCCCTGCCCCGAGCCGGCGCGCGGCGCCGAGACGGCACGTATCGTCAAGGCCTGGGGAGCGCGGCCTTTCGACCTGGAGCGCGGCCCCGTGCTCCACGCTTCGCTGCTGCGGCTTTCGGAGGGCGAGCATCTGCTGCTGCTCAACCTTCATCACATCGCCTCCGACGGCTGGTCGAACGGCATCCTGGCCCGTGAGCTGGGCGCGCTTTACCAGGCCTTCACCGCCGGCCGGCCCTCGCCGCTGGAGCCGCTGCCCATCCAGTACGCGGACTATGCCGTCTGGCAGCGGAGCTGGCTGACGGGCGAGGCGCTGGAGGAGCAGCTCGCCTTCTGGCGCTCGCGCCTGGGCAACGATCCGGAGCCGCTGGAGCTGCCGGCGGACCGCTCGCGGCCGCCCGTGCAGAGCGGCCGGGGCGCGTTCGCTCGGCTCGGTCTCCCCCCAGGGTTCGGCGACGGCCTGGAGAAGCTCGGCAAGGACCGGGGGGCGACCCCCTTCATGATGTTGCTGGCCGCGTTCCAGGCGCTCCTGCACCGCTACACCGGCCGCGACGAGCTGTCGATCGGCACGCCGGTGGCAAACCGGGACCGCCTGAACGTCGAAGGGCTGATCGGCTGCTTCGTCAACACTCTGGTGCTGCGCACGAGCCTGGCGGGCGATCCGCCCATCCCGGAGTTGCTGGACCGGGTGCGGGAGACGGCGCTGTCGGCCTACGCCCACCAGGAGCTGCCCTTCGAGCGCCTGGTCGAGGAATTGGTCTCCAGCCGGGACCTCTCGCGCACGCCGCTCTGCCAGGTGGTCTTCTCCTTTCATCAGGAGACCGCCACGCCGCCGATGCTGGGTCCGGACCTGCGGGTCGAGACCGAGGAGAGCCACAGCGAGACCGCCAAGTTCGACCTCGCGGTGTTCCTGGGCCGTTCCGGGGATGGCACGGAGCTGCTGGCCGAGTACGCCACGGACCTGTTCGAGGGGGCGACGATCCAGCGGCTGCTCAGCCACTGGGTCGTCCTGGTGCAGGGGATCGAGGAGGACCCGCGGGCGCGGCTCTCGGAGCTGCCGCTGCTGAGCCGGGCGGAGCGGCAACAACTGGTGGCGGAGTGGAACGCGACCGCCACGGAATACCCGCGTGACGAACCCGTTCACCGGCTCTTCGAGGCCCAGGTGGAGCGTTCGCCGGCCTCGCCGGCGCTGATCGACGGCGAGGCGAGCCTCTCCTACGCGGAGCTGAACGCCCGCGCCGACGTCCTGGCGAGCCGGCTGCGGAGGGCGGGAGTGGGTCCCGAGGTGCCGGTGGCCCTGGTCATGGAGCGGTCCCTGGAGATGGTGGTCGCCATCGTCGCCGTGATGAAGGCCGGCGGCGCCTGCGTGTCGCTCGATCCGGGAGACCCTGTCGAGAGGCTGCGTTTCGTGCTGGACGATACCGCGTCGCCGGTGGTGATCGGCAGGAACCGCTCCCGGATGGAGACGCTGGCCGCGGCCTGCGCGCACCGCCCCCTGCTCCTGGACGTCGACGAGTTGGCCGGCCTCGCGCCCGAAGCGCCGGAGGGTATTTCGCGGGCGATGCCGGCGGCGGATGCCGGCGGCCTGGCCTACGTCATCTACACCTCGGGCTCGACGGGCCGTCCCAAGGGTGTGGCCGTGCCGCACCGCGCGATCTCCCGCCTGGTCCTCAACACGAGCTACCTGCGCCTCGGTCCCGGCGACCGCATGGGCCATGCGGCGAACCCGGCTTTCGACGCCGCGATCCTGGAGGTCTGGGGGCCGCTGCTCACGGGCGCGGCCATGGTGTTGATCCCCCGCGAGACCGCGCTCTCGCCCGCCGCCCTGGGCGCCGAGCTGGAGCGCCAGGGCGTCACGACCCTGTTCCTGACCACCTCCCTGTTCAACCTGATGGTGCGGGAGGAGCCGCGGGCTCTGGGGGGGCTGCGCGACATGATCCTCGGGGGCGAAGCCGCCGACCCGCAGTCGGTGCGGGCCTGCCTGGCGACCGCCCCGCCCAAGCGGCTGATCAACGGCTATGGCCCCACGGAGAGCACCACGTTCGCGACCTGGCACCTGCTCGAGTCGGCGCCGCCGGGCGAGACGGTGCCGATCGGCCGTCCGCTGGCCAACACCCGCGCCTACGTGGTGGACGGCCGCCAGCGGCTCGCGCCCGTGGGGGTCCCTGGAGAGCTGCTCATCGGCGGCGACGGCCTCGCCCGCGGCTACTTCGGCCGCCCGGAGCTGACGGCCGAGCGTTTCGTGCCGGATCCCCTGGATACCGCCGGGGGACGGCTCTACCGCACGGGCGACCTGGTGCGCTACCGCCCCTCGGGAGAGATCGAATTCCTGGGCCGCATCGACCACCAGGTCAAGCTGCGGGGCTTCCGGATCGAGCTGGGAGAAGTGGAGGCGGCGATCGCGGCCCAGCCCGGGGTCGGCGGAGCCGTGGCGCTGGTTCGCGAGGACCAGCCTGGAAACCGCCGCCTGGTGGCCTACCTGACCGGGGTGGAAGAGGCGGCGCTCGACGGCCTGCGCTCCGATCTCCGGCGGCGTCTGCCCGAGCCCATGGTCCCCTCGGCGTTCGTCCTCCTGCCCGAGCTGCCGCTCAACCCGAACGGCAAGGTGGACCGGCGGGCGCTGGCACAGCTCGCGCCGGCCGCGGAGCCGGACGGAGCCGAGGGTCCGGCACCCCGCACTCTGGTCGAGCGGAAGGTGGCCGACATCTTCGCCACCCTCCTGGGCCTGGAGCGGGTGGGGGCCGATGACGACTTCTTCCACCGCGGCGGCCACTCGCTGCTGGCCGCCCGGCTGGTGGCGCGCATCCGCGAGACTTTCGAGGTCGATCTGCCGCTGCGGGTGGTGTTCGAGACCCCGACGGTCGCCGGCCTCGCCCGGTGGATCGCGGCGAACCGCCAGAGGCGGCAGGCCTCGCCTCTGCTGCCGCGGACCCGGCGGGAGAAGCCGCCGGCACCGTCGTTCGCCCAGCAGCGGCTCTGGTTCATCGACCGCTTGCAGGGGAGCTCGGCCGTCTACAACATGCCCTCGGTCTTCCGGATCCACGGCCCGCTCCGGCCGGCGGCGCTGGGCGAGGCGCTGGACGAGATCGTCCACCGGCACGAAACGCTGCGCACGGTCTTCGCCACCGAGGATGGCCAGCCGCTCCAGGTCGTCCAGGCGTTCGAGCGGCGGGGCCTGCCGCTGGTCGACCTCCAGGCCTGCCCCGAGCCGGCGCGCGGCGCCGAGACGGCACGTATCGTCAAGGCATGGGGAGCGCAGCCTTTCGACCTGGAGCGCGGCCCCGTGTTCCGGGCCTCGCTGCTGCGGGTCTCCGAGGGCGAGCACCTGCTGCTGCTCAACGTCCACCACATCGCCTCCGACGGCTGGTCGAACGGCGTCCTGGCCCACGAGCTGGGCGCGCTCTACCGAGCCTTCGCCGCCGGCCGGCCCTCGCCGCTGGCGCCGCTGCCCATCCAGTACGCGGACTACGCGGTCTGGCAGCGGGACTGGCTGACGGGCGAGGTGCTGGAAGAGCAGATCGCCTTCTGGCGGTCGCGCCTGGGCGACGATCCGGAGCCGCTGGAGCTGCCGGCCGACCATCCGCGGCCGGCCGTGCAGAGCGGCCGGGGGGACATCGAGCGGCTCGTCTTCCCCGCGGACTTCGGCACCGGCCTCGAGAAGCTCGGCGTGGCCGGGGGGGCGACCCCCTTCATGGCGTTCCTGGCCGCGTTCCAGGCGCTCCTGCACCGCTACACCGGCCGCGATGGACTGTCGGTCGGCACGCCGGTGGCGAACCGGGACCAGATGAACGTCGAAGGGCTGATCGGCTGCTTCGTCAATACGCTGGTGCTGCACACGGATCTGTCGGGCGATCCGCCTTTCCCGGAGCTGCTGGAGCGGGTGCGGGAGACGGCGCTGTCGGCCTACACCCACCAGGAGCTGCCGTTCGAGCGCCTGGTCGAGGAGCTGGTCTCCAGCCGGGACCTATCGCGCACGCCGCTCTGCCAGGTGGCGTTCGCCCTCCAGCAGGAGGGCGTCGCGACGCCGGCTCTGGGTGCGGAGCTGAAGGTGGAGATGGCCGAGAGCCCCAGCGAGACCGCAAAGTTCGACCTGATGGTCTTCCTGGGCCGTTCCGAAAGCGCAGCGGCGCTGATGGCCAGCTACAGCACCGACCTGTTCGAGGGAGCGACGATCCAGCGGCTGCTCGGTCACCTGGGCGTCCTGATCGACGGGGTCGAGAGGCATCCGGAGGCGCGGATCTCGGAGCTGCCGCTGCTGGACGAGGCCGAGCGGGCGCAGCTCGCCGCCTGGAACGAAGAGACCCGGCGGCCGAGACCCGAGGAGCTGCTCGGCTCGACGCTGCACGGCCTGTTCGAGGCCCAGGCCCGGCGGACCCCGGAGGCGATCGCCCTGATCGCCGGCGAGAAGCGGCTGAGCTATGCCGAGCTGGAGGCTCGCTCCGAGACGCTGGCCCGGTCGCTGCGCGGCCTGGGAGTCGGGCCGGAGATGGGTGTCGGGATCTTCATGGAGCGCACGGCGGAGCTGATCGTGGCCCTGCTCGCGACGCTCAAGGCCGGAGGCTTCTACGTCCCTCTCGATCCCGCCTACCCCGCCGACCGGGTCGGCTTCATGCTCGAAGACAGCGCATGCGCCATCGTGCTGACGCATTCCCGCCTCCAGGCGAAGCTGCCGGAGCACCGGGCGCGCGTCGTCCTGCTCGATGAAGAGCAGGACGCCACGCTCCCCGCTCCGGCGCTGCCCGCCGGTCTGGGGCACCTCGCCTATCTCATCTACACCTCGGGCTCGACCGGCCGGCCCAAGGCGGTCGCCATCGAGCACCGCAGCGCCGTCGTGCTCCTGCTCTGGGCGCGCCGGGAGTTCTCGGACCTCGAGCTGTCGGGCATGCTGGCTTCGACCTCGGTCACCTTCGACATGTCGGTGTTCGAGATCTTCGCTCCCCTGGCCTGGGGCGGCACCGTCATCCTGGCCGAGAATGCCCTGGCTCTCCGGCGCCTGCCCGCCGCGGCGCAGGTGCGGGTGGTCGACACCGTCCCCTCCGCCATCGCGGAGCTGATCCGCATGGGCGATGTGCCGCCTTCGGTGGTCACGATCAACCTCGGCGGCGAGGCCGTGCCCCGGGCCCTCGCCGACCGGGTCTACGCCCTGCCGGGGCTCGAACGGCTGCACAACGTCTACGGCCCCTCGGAGGACACGACCTTCTCCACCTGGGCCCTGATCGAAAGGGCCTCGGAGCGGCCGCCGTCGATCGGCCGGCCGCTCGACGGCTCTCAGGGCTGGGTGGTGGACCGGCATCTCAACCCGACCCCCGTCGGCGTGCCGGGCGAGCTGTACCTGGCCGGTGAAGGGCTCTCCCGCGGCTACCTGGGACGGCCGGAGCTGACGGCGGAGCGGTTCATACCCGATCCCTTCGCCACCACGCCGGGCGCGCGCATGTACCGGGTGGGAGACCTGGTGCGCTACCGGCCGGACGGCAGCCTGGAGTTCCTCGGGCGGATCGACCACCAGGTCAAGATCCGCGGCTTCCGCGTCGAGCTGGGCGAGGTCGAGGCCGCGCTCGGCCGGCTGCCGGGAATCGAGACGGCGGTCGTTCTGGCGCGGGAGGACGCGGGCGACCGGCGCCTGGTGGCCTACGTGGTGCCCCGGACGGATGCCCGCGTGGAGGTGGCGGCGCTGCGCCAGAGCTTGCGCGACCGTCTGCCGGAGTACATGGTGCCGTCGGCGTGGAAGGTGCTGGAGGCGCTGCCGCTGACGCCCAACGGCAAGGTGGACCGGCGGGCCCTGGCCCGGCTCGCGGCCGACTCCGGCCTCACCGCTGGGGGGGAGTACGTGGCGCCGCGCGGTGCCGTCGAGGAGAAGATCGCGCGGATCATGGCGACCCTCCTGGGCCTGGAGCGGCTGGGAGCCGACGACGACTTCTTCCACCACGGCGGCCACTCGCTGCTGGCGGCCCGGCTGGTGGCGCGCATCCGCGAAACGTTCGCGGTCGACCTGCCGTTGCGGGCGGTGTTCGAGACGCCGACGGTCGCCGGTCTCGCCCGGCGCATCGGCGAGGCCCGGCACGAGCTGCCGGCGGCCTCGGCGCCAGCGCCGGCGCTGCTGCCGCGGCCGAGCCGGGCCGGGCTGCCGGCGTCGTTCGCCCAGCAGCGGCTCTGGCTCCTCGACCGCTTGCGGCGCGATTCGGCGGCCTACAACATGCCGTTCGTGTACCAGATCCACGGCCCGCTCCGGCCGGCAAGGCTGGGCGAGTCGTTGGACGAGATCGTGCGCCGGCACGAGACGCTGCGGACGGTCTTCGGCGAGGCCGACGGCCAGCCGGTCCAGATCGTCCAGCCGTTCGTACCCTCCGTCCTGCCGGTGGTGGACCTGGAGGCCTGCCCCGAGCCGGCGCGCGCCGCGGAAACGGCCCGGCTGGTCGCGGAGTGGGCCGGCCGGCCGTTCGACCTCGAGCGCGGCCCCTTGTTCCGGAAGGCTCTCCTGCGGCTGTCGGGCGGCGAGCATCTGCTGCTGCTCAACGTCCATCACATCGCCTCCGACGGCTGGTCGAACGGCATCCTGGTGCGGGAGATGAGCACGCTCTACCAGGCCTTCGCCGCCGGCCGGCCCTCGCCGCTGGCGCCTCTGCCCATCCAGTACGCGGACTACGCGGCCTGGCAGCGAGGCTGGCTGACGGGCAACGTGCTGGATGGGCAGCTCGCCTTCTGGCGGTCGCGGCTCGGCGACGATCCGGAGCCGCTGGAGCTGCCGGCGGACCGGCCCAGGCCGGCCGTCCAGAGCGGTCGGGGCGCGCTGGCGCAGCTCAGCCTGCCGCCGGGCTCCGGCAGCCGTCTGGAGCAGCTCGGCCGGGCACGGGGGGCAACCTCCTTCATCGTCTTCCTGGCCGCCTTCAAGGGGCTTCTGCACCGCTATACGGGCCGGGAGGACCTGTCGGTCGGCACGCCGGTCGCGAACCGCAACCGCCTCGACATCGAGGAGCTGATCGGCTGCTTCGTCAACACCCTGGTGCTGCACACCAACCTGGCGGGCGATCCAACCTTCCCGGAGCTGCTGGACCGGGTGCGGGAGACGGCGCTGTCGGCCTACACCCACCAGGAGCTGCCGTTCGAGCGCCTGGTTGAGGAATTGGTCTCCAGCCGGGACCTCTCGCGCACGCCACTCTGCCAGGTGGTCTTCGCTCTCCAGCAGGAAGCCGACGGGACGCTGGAGCTGGGCCCCGAGCTGAAGGTGGAGCCCTACCAGCGCCCCGGCACCACGGCCAAGTTCGACCTCTCGGTCTTCCTGGGCCGCTTCGCGGACGGCATGGAGCTGATGGCGGAGTACAGCACCGACCTGTTCGAGGGAGACACCATCCAGCGGCTGCTCGGCCACCTGGGAGTCCTGATCGCGGGGATCGAGCGGCATCCGGAAGCCCGGCTCTCGGAGCTGCCGCTGCTGTCCGCGGACGAGCGCGAGCAGGTGCTGACCGGGTGGAACCGGACCGCGGCGGACATCCCCGTCCCGCCGGTCCACGCGCTGTTCGAGGCCTGGGCCCGGGAGAGGCCCGGCGCACTTGCGGTGGCGGGAGAAGGACACCGGCTCACCTACGGCGAGCTCGACCGCCGGGCCGGCCTGCTGGCGGCCGAGCTGCGCCGCCACGGCATCGGACCGGAAGGGCTCGTCGCCCTCCTGCTCGAACCCTCGCCGGAGCTGGCGACCGCGGCCCTCGCGGCGCTCAAAGCTGGCGGGGCGTACCTGCCGATCGATCCGGCCCATCCCATCGAGCGCGTCCACCACATGCTGGCCGACTCCGGGGCGCGCGTGCTGGTGACCACCGGCGCCGGGCTCCAGCGCCTGCCAGAGCTCTCTCTGCCCGTGATCAGGCTGGACGATTCCGGCCGGGAAGACGGCCTGGAGGACGGGCCGCTCCTGGCAGCCGTTGCCGAGACCGGCCCGGAGGGGCTCGCCTACGTCATCTACACATCGGGCTCGACAGGCCTCCCCAAGGGCACGGAGCTGCGCCATGGCAGCCTCTCCAACCTCTGCGCCTGGCACCTGCGGGCCTACGGCCTGGGACCGGACGACCGCACCACCCTGCTGGCCGGCCCCAGCTTCGATGCCTCCGTCTGGGAGATGTGGCCGGCGCTGACGGCCGGCGCCTCCCTGCACGTGCCGCCGCCCGACGTGGCGCGCAACCCGCCGGTGCTGCTGGCCTGGCTCGCCGAGCGGCGGATCACCGTCACCTTCCTGCCCACCCCCCTGGCGGAAGCCGTACTGGCCGAGATGGTCCTCGCCCAGACGGGGCCGGACGGGCTCTGCCTGCGCACCCTGCTGACCGGCGGCGACCGCCTGAGCCGCCGTCCCGTCGCCAGGCTGCCCTTCGAGCTGGTCAACCACTACGGTCCCACGGAGAGCACGGTGGTGGCCACGGCAGGAGCCGTGGACCCCAGGGGTATGCGGGCACCGGAGATCGGCTCGGCCATCGCCAACACATGCATCCGCGTGCTCGACCGCGGCCTGCGGCCTGTGCCCGTGGGGGTCCCCGGCGAGTTGTGCATCGCCGGCGAGGGCCTGGCCCGCGGCTACCGTGGACGGCCGGAGCTGACGGCGGAGCGTTTCGTGCCGGACCCGTTCGGCGTACCGGGCTCGCGGCTCTACCGCACGGGCGACCTGGCGCGCTGGCTGCCACAGGGGGAGCTCGAGTTCCTGGGCAGGATCGACCATCAGGTCAAGATCCGGGGCTTCCGCATCGAGCTGGGCGAGATCGAAGCGGCGCTCCACCGGCTGCCGGGAGTGGCGGCGGCGGTCGTGGTGGCCCGCGAGGACGCGGGCGGCAGGCGCCTGGTGGCGTACGTCGCCATCGCCGACACCGGCCAGGACCTGACGTCCGCCGCTCTGCGCCAGTCGCTGCGCGAGCGGCTGCCGGAGTACATGGTGCCGGCGGCGTTCGTCTTCCTGGACTCCCTGCCCCTGACCCCGAACGGCAAAGTGGACCGGCGCGCCCTGCCCGCTCCGGAGGACTCTCCGGACGAGCGCGGACCGGAATTCCTGGCGCCGCGCACCCCGCTGGAGTCGCAGGTGGCGGAGATCTGGGCGGCCGTCCTGGGCGTCGAGACGATCGGCATCCAGGATACCTTCTGGGATCTCGGGGGACACTCTCTCCTCGCCACCCGCGTCCTCTCCCGTCTCTACGAATCCATGGGAGTGGAGCTCCCCCTGCAGACGCTGTTCGAGAACCCCTCGCTCGTCGAGTTCGCCGAGGCGGTGGGACAGGCCCTCCTGGGCTCGGGAGGCGGCGGGGTGGATCTTTTCCTGTCGGAGCTCGAGGGGCTGTCGGAAGAGGAGATCCAGGCCTTGCTGCGAGAGGAAAGCCTGGAAAGCCGAGCCGAGTGAGAGGCCCTTGCGGATGACGGTGTTGTCCCGCTTCCGCGCCTGGGGTTCACCTTAGGTATACCAGGGGGTTTTCTTCTCCCAATCCGTCGGCTCGGCCGGGCGGAACAAGCTCGGGGATCAACTCTTCAGGACAAGCTTGGCCAGCCGTGCGGGCGGAGCTGTCTGTAGCGGACGACGCGGATGACTATGATGAGCAAGAACGAATCGCCCAAGCGAGCCAGCGACCTCTCTCCGGAGAAGCTCGCCCTTCTCGTGATGCGGATGAAGAAGAAGGCCGCGGAGAAGCCGCAGGGAGGCGGGGCGATCCCCCGCCGGAGCGCCGACGGGCCGCCGCCCCTCTCCTTCGCCCAGCAGCGCCTATGGTTGCTGGACCGCCTGGAGCCCGGCACTTCGGCCTACAACATGCCGTTTCCCGCCCGCCTCCTGGGGAGCCTCGACCGGGAGGCGCTCGCGCGGGCGCTGGCCGAGATCCTGCGCCGCCACGAGTCGCTGCGCACGCGCTTCACGACCTTCGACGGCGTGCCGGTGCAGGTCATCGAGCCGCCCGCCGCCGCGTCCCTGCCCCTGGTGGACCTCTCCGGGCTGTCGAGGCCGGCCGCGCGGGAGGAGGGAGACCGCCTGCTCGCCACCGAGGCGAAGACCGCCATCGACATCGAGCGGGGACCGCTGTGCCGGCTGGCCCTCATCCATCTCGATCCCAGCGAGCACCTCCTGCTGGTCAACATGCACCACATCATCTCGGACGGCTGGTCGTTGGGGCTCTTCTTCAACGAGCTGTCGGTCCTCTACGAAGCCTTCCTCGGCGGCCGGCCGTCGCCCCTGCCGGAGCTGCCGATCCAATACTCCGACTTCGCCGTCTGGCAGCGGGACTGGCTCCAGGGCCCCGTGCTGGAAGAGCAGCTCGCCTACTGGCGCGGCCAGCTCGCCGGCAGCCCGTCGGCCTTGGAGCTGCCGACCGACAGGCTCCGCCCCGCCGTGCAGACTCATCGCGGCGACGCCATTCGAGTCAGCCTCCCCGCCAGCCTGACCCTGGCGCTGCGCGAGCTCACCCGGCGCGAGGGGGCCTCGATGTTCATGACCCTGCTGGCCGGCTTCAACGTGCTCCTCTCCCGTCTCACGGGTCAGGAGGACGTGGTGGTCGGCTCGCCGAGCGCCGGCCGGCGGCGGATGGAGACCGAGGGCCTGATCGGCCTGTTCCTCAACGTGCTGGTGCTGCGCACGGACCTCTCCGGCGCCCCCTCGTTCCAGGAGCTCCTCGCGCGGGTCAAGACCGTCGTGTTGAACGCCTACCGCTACCAGGAGGTGCCTTTCGAGAGGCTGCTGGAGGAGCTGCAGCCCGAGCGGGTGCTCAGCCGCTCGCCCTTCTTCCAGGTGCTCTTCAACATGGTAAGCCTGCCCGACGCGGGCCTCGCGATGCCGGCCCTCCAGGTCGAGCCGGTGCAGGGGAAGGAGCCCGACTCGAAGTTCGACTTCACCCTGTATCTGCAGGAGCAGGGGGACGTCGTCCACGTCAACATGGTGTACAACGCCGACCTCTTCGAGCGGGCGCGCATGGAGGAGATGCTGCGGCAGTTCGAGCGGGTCCTGGCGCAGGTGGTCGCCGCCCCCGGCGCGAGCCTGGGCGCCCTGTCGCTGGTGACCCCGGAGGCCCGGCTCCTGCTGCCGGAGCCGGCGGCCCCCCTGGGCGGCGAGTGGCTGGGTTCCGTCCACGAGGCCGTGGGACGAGCGGCGGCCCGGTTCCCCGAGCGGCCGGCGGTGGCGGGTTGGCGCGAGGACGAGGTCTGGACCTACGGCGAGCTGGAAGCGCGGTCGAATCAGCTCGCCCACTTCCTGCGCGCCGGAGACGTCCAGAAGGGCGACGTGGTGGCTCTCTGGGCCCACCGCGGCGCTTCCCTGGTCTGGGCGGTGCTGGGCACGCTCAAGGCGGGCGCGGCGTTCATGATCCTCGATCCCGCCTATCCTTCCGCCCGCCTGATCGACTACCTGCGGATCGGCCGGCCCCGGGCCTGGGTCGCCGTGGCGGGAGCGGCGGCCCCTCCGGCCGAGGTCGCGGCGGCGCTGCCGGCCCTGGGGCTGGAGCTGCCCCACCTGCCGTCGATCCCCGAGGACTTCCTCGCCGGCATCCCGGCGACGGATCCGGAGATCTCCGTCGGACCCGAGGACGCGGCGTGCATCACCTTCACCTCGGGCTCGACCGGCAAGCCCAAGGGCGTCGTCGGCCGCCACGGCCCGCTCTCCCACTTCTATCCCTGGATGGGCCGGCGCTTCGGGCTGTCGGAGAGCGACCGCTTCGGCATGCTCTCCGCCCTCTCCCACGATCCACTGCAGCGGGACCTCTTCACGCCCCTCTGGTTCGGCGCCACGATCTGCATCCCGGAGCCCGACCGGCTGGGCATGCCCCGCTACCTGGCGGAGTGGATCCGGCGCCAGGAGGTCAGCGTGCTCCACCTGACGCCCGCGATGATGGAGCTGGTGACCCTCTCCGCCGAGGAAGCGCCGGCCGGCGAGCGAGACCTGCCGAGCCTGCGCCTCGCCTTCGTGGTCGGCGACCTGCTCAAGAAGGCGGAGGTGGCGCGCCTCCAGCGGCTGGCCGCGGAGCTGACGTGCGTCAATCTCTACGGCTCGACCGAGACCCAACGCTCGGTGGGCTACTTCGTCGTGCCGCGGCCGGAGACGCCGGAGGCCGCCCGGCTCGGCCGCGATGTGCTGCCCCTGGGCCGCGGCATGGAGGACGTCCAGCTCCTGATCCTCAATCAGGCGTCCGGCCTGGCCGGCGTCGGAGAGGTCGGGGAGATCTACGTCCGCAGCCATCATCTCGCCCACGGCTACCTGGGCGACGAGGCCCTGACCGCCCAGCGCTTCCTCGCCAACCCGTTCGGCGGGGAGACCGGGGACAAGGTCTACCGCACGGGCGACCTCGGGCGCTACCTGCCCGACGGCAACGCCGAGTTCGCGGGACGGGCGGACTTCCAGGTGAAGCTGCGCGGCTTCCGCATCGAGCTGGGCGAGATCGAGGCCGCCCTGGCGCGCTTCCCCGGAGTCAGGGACTGCGTCGTGGTGGTGCGGGAGGACCGCCCGGGCGACCGGCGGCTGGTGGCGTACCTGGTGGCGACGGCGCCGCCGCCGACGCGCGACCTCCATGCCTTCCTCACTCGCCACTTACCCGACTACATGGTGCCGTCCGGCTTCGTGACGCTCGCGGCCCTCCCCCTGACGGCGACGGGCAAGGTGGACCGCCAGGCCCTGCCGGAGCCGGTGCGCGAGGAGACCGCCGTCTCGGCCGCCGAGCTCCACGAGACCCATCCCGTCGAGGAGCTGCTCGCCGGCATCTGGACCGACCTCCTCGGCGTCCCCGGGGTGAAGCGCCAGGACAACTTCTTCGAGCTCGGCGGGCATTCGCTGCTCGCCACGCGCATGATGTCGCGGGTGCGCGACGCCTTGGGTGTCGAGCTTCCCTTGCGCGCCATCTTCGAGGAGCCCACGGTGGCCGGGCTCGCGGCGGTGATCGAGCAGGCGCTGCGCGTCGGCGTGGTGCCGCCGGCGCCGCCGATCGTCCCCGTGCCCCGGGATGGCGAGCTGCCGCTGTCCTTCTCGCAGCGGCGCCTCTGGTTCCTGGACCATCTCGATCCGGACAGCTTCGCCTACAACCTGGCCGGCGGCGTGCGCCTGGTCGGAAAGCTCGACGCGGATGCCTTCGCCCGCTGCCTGACCGAGATCTCCCGCCGTCACGAGTCGCTGCGCACCCGGTTCGACACCGTCGAGGGGGAGCCGGTGGCGGTCATCGAGCCGCCGGCGCCGTTCGCCTTGCCGCTCGTCGATCTCACCGGCCTCGCCGAGCCGGAGCGGGAGAGCACCGTCCTGCGGCTCGCCAACGAGGAGGCGCGGCGGCCGTTCGACCTCGCCCGCGGACCTCTGCTGCGCTGCGCTCTGGTGCGCCTCGGCGAGCGCGAGCACGCGCTGCTCATCGCCATGCACCACATCGTCTCCGACGGCTGGTCGCTGGGGGTGCTGGTGCGGGACCTGGGGACCCTCTACCCCGCCTTCGTCGCGGGCCGCCCGTCGCCGCTGCCCGAGCTGCCCGTCCAGTACGCCGACTTCGCCCACTGGCAGCGGAGCTGGCTGCGCGGCGAGATCCTGGAGGGCCAGCTCGCCTGGTGGCGCCAGCATCTGGACGGCGCGCCGCCGGTGCTGGAGCTGCCCACCGACCGGCCCCGTCCCGCCATCCGGACCCATCGCGGCGGCGAGGTCTTCTACTCGCTGGGGGCCGATCTCTACGCCTCTCTGGAGACCGTGTCGCGGCGGCTCGGCGTGACGCCGTTCATGACCTTCCTCGGCGCCTTCGCCGTGCTCCTCTCCCGCTACTCCGGCCAGCGCGACCTGGTGCTCGGCATTCCCATCGCCAACCGCAACCACAGCGAGGTCGAGGATCTGATCGGCTTCTTCGCCAGCACGCTGGTGCTGCGCGTCAACCTGGAGAGCCTCGGCGGCGATCCGCCCTTCGCCTTCCTGGCCCGCCGGGTGCGGGAGGAGGCCCTCGGCGCCTATGCCCATCAGGACCTGCCCTTCGAGAAGCTGGTCGACGAGTTGCAGCCGGAGCGCAACCTCAGCCACTCGCCGATCTTCCAGGTGATGCTCGCGCTGCAGAACGTGCCGTTCACCCGGCTCGAGCTGCCCGGCCTGACGCTGTCGTCCCTGCCCACGGAGGGCAGCCGGGCGACGTTCGACCTCAACCTCTCCCTGATGCCGGTGGACGGCGGCCTCGGGGCCCGCCTGGACTTCGACGCCGACCTGTTCGACGCCGCCACGGCCGAGCGCCTGACGACGCACTGGCTCACCCTGCTGGCGGGCATCGCGGCGGACCCCGTGCAGCGCGCCTCCGCCCTGCCGCTGCTCGCCGAGGCCGAGCGGCTGGAGCTGCTGGTGGCCGCCAACTCGACCGCGGCCGAGATCCCCGGCCGCGGCCTGCACGAGCTGTTCGAGGACACCGCGGCGCGCTGGCCCGGCGACGTCGCCGTCGCCTTCGAGGGCACCCGCCTCACCTATGGCGAGCTGAACGCTCGGGCCAACCGTCTCGCTCACGCCCTGCGCGGCCTCGGCGTCGGGCCCGAGGTGCTGGTGGGGCTCTGCGTCGAGCGTTCGCTGGACATGCTGGTGGGACTCCTGGGCGTGCTCAAGGCGGGCGGCGCCTACGTGCCGCTCGACCCCTCGTATCCCAGCGACCGCCTGGCCTACGTTCTCGAAGACGGCAAGGTGCCCCTGCTGCTGACGCAAGGTGCGCTCGCCGGCGAGCTCGCCGGGCTCGGCGGCCACGGGACGCGGATCGTCGAGATCGACAGCTCCTTCGAGGGAGAGAGCGCAGAGAACCCGCCGCCGCTGAGCGGTCCCGAGAACCGGGCCTACGTCATCTACACCTCCGGCTCGACGGGCCGCCCCAAGGGGGTCGAGGTGCGCCACCGCGGCGCCGTCAACTTCCTCGCCTCCATGGCCCGCCGGCCCGGGCTCGAGCGGCGGGACGTGATGGTGGCGGTCACCACCATCGCCTTCGACATCGCGGTGCTGGAGATCTTCCTGCCCCTCGCGCTGGGCGCCCGCGTCGAGCTGGTGGGCCGGGAGACGGCCGTCGACGGCAGCAGCCTCACGGCCGTCATCGCCGAGTCCGGCGCCACGGCCATGCAGGCCACGCCGGCGACCTGGCGCCTGCTGCTCGAGGCCGGCTGGACGGGCTCCCCCGGGCTCAAGGTGCTGTGCGGCGGCGAGGCCCTGCCGCCCGACCTGGCCGAGCAGCTCCTGGCGCGCGTCGGCTCGCTCTGGAACGTCTACGGCCCCACCGAGACCACGGTGTGGTCCGCCATCCACCCCGTGGCGGCCGGCGCCCTGGACGACGGCGGCGTCAACCGGCGGCCGATCCCCATCGGCAAGCCGATCGCCAACACCTCGATCTACCTGCTCGACCGCAGCCTCGAGCCGGTGCCCCCGGGAGCCGCCGGCGAGCTGTACATCGGCGGCGAGGGCCTCGCCCGTGGCTACGTGGGGCGGGCCGACCTCACGGCCGAGCGCTTCGTCCCCGATCCCTTCGGCGACCTGCGCGGCGTTCCGGGCGGCCGGCTCTACCGCACGGGAGACCTGGCCCGCTACCTCCAGGACGGGACGCTCGACTTCCTGGGCCGCGTCGACCATCAGGTCAAGATCCGCGGCTTCCGGATCGAGCTGGGGGAGATCGAGTCCGTCCTCGCCGCCGAGCCGGCGGTGCGGGAGTGCGCCGTGGTGGTCCGCGAGGACGTCCCGGGCACCAAGCGCCTGACGGCCTACCTGGTGCCGGAAGGGGAGGCCCCGGCGAGCGCCGAGCTGCGCGCGGCCCTCTCGGCGAAGCTCCCCGAGTACATGGTGCCGCAGCTCTTCCTGCCTCTCGCGGCTCTCCCCCTGACTCCCAACGGCAAGGTGGACCGCCGGGCCCTGGTCCGCCTGCCGGCACCGGAGGAGGCGGGAGCCGGCCGCGAGTACGTGGCGCCGCGCAATCCGGTGGAAGAGATCCTGGCCGCGGTCTGGGCCGAGGTCCTGCACCTGGAGCGGGTCGGCGTCACCGACAACTTCTTCGAGCTGGGCGGCGACTCGATCCTCACCATCCAGGTGGTGGCGCGCTGCAAGAAGCGGGGCCTCCGGTTCGCTCCCCGCCACATCTTCCAGCACCAGACGATCGCCGGGCTGGCGCTGGTGACGGAGGTGGAGGCCGTCCGCCGGGAGCACGCCGGCCCGGTGCCCCTGGCGCCGGCGCAGGCGCTCCTCCTCCAGGCCGGCGGGACCGCCTTCGAGCGCTGGAGCGACGCGGTGCTGCTCGATCTGCCGGCCGGCCTGGGAGCGGAGATCGTGGAGCAGGCCCTGAACGTCCTGGTCTCCCGGCACGACGCGCTCCGGCTGCGGTTCGCGCCCACCACGAACGGCAGCACGGGGACGTGGACCCAGCAGCCTCTCGAACCCGCCGATCCCGCCGCGCTCCTCGCCGTGGAGGGATTCGATGGACCGCTGGACGCGGCGGCCGCCGAGACGCTCCGCGACGGCGTCGATCTCGTCCGGAAGCCGCTGCTGGCCGTTCTGTCCTCCCCAGGGGCGGGACCGGCCCGCCTGCTGATCGCGGCCCACCCCATGGTCCTGGACGGCTGGTCCTTCCACCTCTTGATCGAGGAGTTGGCCGCCGCCTGCGAAGCGGTCCGGCTCGGTGCTCCGCTCCCCTCCCCCGCGACCTCTTCGTTCCGGAGCCAGGCCGAGACCTCGACAACCCGCCCGGCGCCTCCGGATGCCAAGGGCGATCCGGCGGCCAGGGCCGTGGGAGCGGCGAGCACGCTCGGGGTCAGCCTCGGGCCGGACGACACCCTCGTGTTGCTGGACGAGGCGCTCCGCGCCTACGGCAACACGGTCGAGGAGGTGCTCCTCGCGGCGCTCACCGACGCCTACGTGGGCTGGACCGGCGCCCGGGACCTCCGGGTCGAGGTGGCAGGGACCGTGAGCGGCGACCTCGACGAGGTTCGCGCGATCGGCTGTCTCGGTATCCCCCACCCGGCGCACCTAGAACGGAAAGAAGCTCCGGGCGATCTGCTCAAGGGAGTGAAAGAGCGGCTTCGCCATCTCTCCCCCCTGGGCCCGGAGCCGGTGCCCGAGGTCGGGTGGAGCTGGCAGGGCGAGCTGGACGGCGCGGCCGGTTGGCGCGGCGAGCGGCTCGCTCCCCGGCGTGAGCCCGGCGCCTTGCGCCGTCATTTACTGGACGTGGAAGGTTGGGTCTCGGGCGGCTGCCTGCGCGTCGCCTGGACCTTCAGCGACAGGGTCCATCGGCGGGACGCGGTCCAGGCCCTGTCGGATCGGTTCCTCCGGAACCTCAGCTCTCTGATCCAGCACTGCCAAGCGTCGGCCGGTGGGTTCACCCCCTCGGATTTTCCGGTAGCCGGCCTGAGTCAGGAAGATCTCGACGATCTGCTGGCCGAGCTGTCTTAGCAGTATCAACTGAGAAAGACTTTGATGAGCAAGCCAAACGTTGAGGATATCTATCCGCTCTCTACCACTCAGCAGGGGATGTTGTTCCATCTCCTGTTTTCCGAGTCGAAGGGGCAGGTCTACTTCGATCAGTACGTCTCGACCCTGATAGGCGCCCTGGACCTCGCCGCCTGGCGGCAGGCCTGGAGCCTGGTGCTGGAGCGGCATCCGGCCCTGCGCACCCAGTTCTTGTGGGAGCGCCGCGAGCAGCCGCTCCAAGTCGTGCGCCGCGACGCCGTCCTGCCCTGGCAGGAGCACGACTGGCGCCAGGTGCCCGAGGCCGAGCGCGAGGAGCGGCTCGCCGCCTTCCTGCGCGCCGACCACGACCTCGGTTTCGACCTCGGCAAGCCTCCCCTGATGCGGATCGCGGTCCTCCGTTTGGAGGACGACGCCTACAAGTTCGTCTGGAGCTTCCACCACCTGATCGTGGACGGCTGGTCGATGGGGCTCGTCCTCGCCGACGCCCTGGCCTTCTACCGGACCTTGCGCGCGGGCCAGGAGGTCCGCGTCGAGCCGCCGCGCCCCTACCGGGACTACATCAACTGGCTCCAGGGCCAGGAGCCCGGCCGGGCGGAGTCCTTCTGGCGGCGGACGCTCGCCGGCTTCGATACCGCCAACCCGCTGCCCTTCGACGGCACCGGCGCCGGTGGCGATCCAACGGGCTGGGTGACGCGGGAGGAGACCCTCGCGGTCCCGCCCGGCGAGACCGCCGCCCTGCGGGCGTTCGCGCGCGGCCACCAGCTCACGCTCAACACCGTCTTCCAGGGTGCCTGGAGCCTCCTGCTCGGCCGCTATGCCGCCAGCGGCGACGTCGTCTTCGGCGCCATCGGCTCAGGCCGTCCGCCCGAGATCGAGGGCGTGGAGTCCATGGTGGGGCTGTTCATCAACCTCCTGCCGGTGAGGGTGGATACCAGCCCGGACCAGACCGTGAGCCCCTGGCTCAAGTCGCTCCAGGAGCAGCAGACCGAGCAGCGGGAGCACGAGCACAGCCCCCTCGACCAGATCCTGGGGTGGAGCGAGGTCGGGCGCAAAGGCACCTTGTTCGAGGCCATGCTGGTCTTCGAGAACTATCCGGTGGATGCCCTGCGCCAGGGTTCGACCGACCTCGGCCTGGAGATCCGGGAGGCCCATCTCTCCGAGTCGGGCAACTTCCCCCTCACCCTCTTCGTCCTGCCCAAGAGCGACAAGGTGGAGCTCCGCCTCAACTATCACTGGACCCGCATCAGCCCCGATTCGGCGCGGAGGATCCTGGCGCATCTGTTGACCTTGCTACGGAGCCTCGCCGCCCATCCGGAAGCTCGGCTGGGCGATCTCCAGATCCTCGCCGCCGGCGAGCGGCTGGAGCTGCTCACCGCCGGACGCGGACCGGCGCGGGAAGACCGGGCAACCTCGATCCACCAACTCTTCGAGGAGCAGGCCGCGCGCACCCCCTCGGATACGGCGGTGGAAACCGCGGCGGGGGAACGGCTCACCTATGGCGAGCTCGCGGCCAGGGCGGACACGCTGGCGCGCCACCTGCGGCACCTGGGCGTGGGGCCGGAATCGATCGTCGGCCTGTGCGTCGAGCGCTCGCCCGAGATGGTGGTCGGCATGCTGGGCGTGCTGAAGGCGGGCGGCGCCTACCTGCCGCTCGATCCGGCCTACCCCCAGGAGCGGCTGGCCTTCATGCTGGAAGACTCCGGCGCCCGGCTCGTGCTCACCCAGGAGCGTCTGGAGGCAGGCCTCCCGGCCTCGGCGCCGCCGCGGCTGCTGCTGGACAGGGACTGGCCCCGGATCGCGGAGCCGGACAGTGGCGAAGCGCTGCCCACGGTCGATCCCCGGCACCCGGCCTACGTCATCTATACCTCCGGCTCGACCGGCCGGCCCAAGGGGGTGCTCGTGCCCCACGCCAGCCTGGTCAACTACATCCGCCACGCCGCCGACTCGTATGCCGTCGAGCCCGGCGACCGGGTGCTGCAGTTCGCCTCCATGAGCTTCGACACCAGCGCCGAGGAGATCTACCCCTGCCTGACCCGCGGCGCGACGCTGGTGCTGCGCGACGACGAGATGGCGGGCTCGCTGGAGCGCTTCGGCCGCGACCTCGAACGGCTGCGGATCTCCGTCATCGATCTGCCCACCGCCTACTGGCACGAGCTGGTCGCCGAGATGGCCGGCTCGGACCTCGACGTCCCGGCCTGCGTGCGCCTGGTGATCCTCGGCGGCGAGCAGGCGCAGGCCGACCGCCTGGCGGCCTGGCAGGCGCGCACCGGCGAGCGGATCCGCCTGGTCAACACCTACGGCCCCACCGAGGCCACCATCGTCAGCACCCACCGCGATCTGACCCACGGCGTCCCGCCCGGCGACGTGCCGATCGGCCAGGCGGTGCCCAACGCCCGCGTCTACGTGCTGGACCGCGGCCTGGAGCTGGTGCCGGCCGGCGTGGTCGGCGAGCTCTACATCGGCGGCGCGGGCCTCGCCCGTGGCTATCTCGGCCGCCCGGAGCTCACCGCCGACCGCTTCGTGCCCAACCCCTTCGCGCCGGAGGACGGGGCCCCGGCGGGCGGCCGCCTCTACCGCACCGGCGACCTGGCGCGGCTGCGGCCCGACGGCGACCTCGAGTTCCGCGGGCGCGCCGACGACCAGGTGAAGGTGCGGGGCTTCCGCATCGAGCTGGGCGAGATCGAGTCGGCGCTGCGCCGTCAGGCCGGCGTGCGCGACGCGGTGGTCGCGGCGCGCGAGGACTCGCCCGGACAGAAGCGCCTGGTGGCCTACGTCGTCCCGGCGGGCGAGACCGCCCCGTCGGTCGGCGAGCTGCGCCAGGCCCTCAAGGAGAGCCTGCCCGAGTACATGGTCCCGGCGGCGTTCGTCGTCCTCGCGGCGCTGCCGATGACGCCCAGCGGCAAGGTCAACCGGCGGGCGCTGCCGGCTCCCGACGTGGGCCGGCCGGACCTCGACGCCTCCTACATGCCGCCCCATACGACGGTCCAGCAGATGCTGGCCGAGATCTGGAGCGACCTGCTCGGCATCGAGCAGATCGGCATCCACGACGACTTCTTCCAGCTCGGCGGCCACTCGCTGCTGGTCGCCAAGCTCGCGGCGCGGATCCGCCAGGCTTTCAAGGTCGAGCTGTCCCTGATCGAGGTATTCAAGAGCCCGACCATCTCCCAGCTCGCCGAGGCGGTCGAGAGGCCCGGGATCGCCAGCGAGCTCCCCGAGCTGCCGCCGATCCGCCGGGTGCCCCGCGACCAGCCGATCCCCCTCTCCTTCCCCCAGGAGCGGGTCTGGTTCCTCAACCAGCTCACGCCCGGCGGCAACATCGCCTACAACTTCCAGTTCACGCTCTGGGTCCGCGGACCTCTCCGGGTAGACCTGCTCGACCGCACGCTGACGGAGATCGTGCGCCGCCACGAGGTGATGCGCACCAGCTTCCCCGCCGTCGGCGGCCGGCCCGTGCAGGTGGTCCACGAGCCCTGGCGGGTGAGCCTGCCGGTGATCGACCTGCGCGGCCTGCCCGACGAGCAGCGGCACGAGGAGTCGGAGAAGCTGGTGTTCGAGTCCACCCAGACGCCGTTCGACGTCTCTCGCATCCCTCTCGTGCGCTGGCGGCTGCTGCGCCTGACGGAAGACCTGTGGGAGATGGTCCAAGTGGAGCAGCACTTCATCCACGACGGCTGGTCCTTCGGCGTGTTCCTGAAGGAGATCAAGGCCCTCTACACGGCCTTCCTCGCCGGCGAGCCCTCGCCTCTCCCCGAGCTGCCGGTGCAGTTCGCCGACTTCGCCACCTGGCAGCGCGAGCTGGTGGAAGGCGAGTCGCTGGAGCGTCTCCTGGGCTTCTGGAAGCGGACTCTGGCCGGCAGCTCGGGCGTCCTCGAGCTGCCGACCGACCGGCCGCGCCCCAACCGCTCGTCGTTCGCGGGGGACATCACCCTCTTCCGCCTGCCGCCCGAGCTCTACCAGGCGCTCCGCGTGTTCAGCCGCCGAGAGGGATTCACCCTCTACATGACGATGATCGCGGGGTTCTTCTCCCTGCTCCAGCGCTACACCGGCCAGGAGGACATCCTGCTCGGCACCAACAACGCCAACCGCCGGGCGCGCGAGATCGAAGGGCTGATCGGCATGATCGTCAACACCCTCGTGGTGCGCGGCGATCTGGCCGGCGATCCCGACTTCCGGGCCCTGCTCGGCCGGGTGCGAGAGACCAGCCTGGAGACCTACGCGCACCAGGACATGCCTTTCGAGCGCTTGGTGCAGGAGATCCGTCCCGAGCGGCAGATCGGCCGCAATCCCCTGTTCCAGGTGATGTTCAACTTCCACGACGCGGCGGTCCCCGACCTGGAGTTCGCGGACCTGGAAGCCGTGTTCCGGGTGCGAGGCAACCGCTCCGCCAAGATGGACATGAACGTCATCCTGGTCCCCGGCGCCGAGCAGCGGGTCGGCCTCGGAGCGAACGAGCTGGACCATCGGGCGATCCTGCACTGGGAGTACAACACCGAGCTGTTCGACTTCCCGACCATCCAGCGGATGATCGGCCACTACATGACCCTGCTGGCCGGCGTCATCGAGAACCCGAAGCTCAAGCTCTCCGAGCTCCCCCTGCTGACGGCGGGCGAGCGCCGGCAGGTGACCGAGGAGTGGAACGACACCTATGACACGGGGACGGCCGCCGGGCGGCTGGGCAGCCGCCTGCACGAGCCGTTCGAGCGCCAAGCGGCCCTCGATCCCTCGCGGGTGGCGGTGCGGTTCGGCGACCAGAGCCTCACCTACGGCGAGCTCAACGCCCGCGCCAACCGGTTGGCGCACGCCCTGCGCGGGCTCGGAGTCGGTCCGGAAGTGCTGGTGGGCCTGTGCGTCGAGCGCTCGCTCGACATGATGGTAGGCCTGCTCGGCATCCTCAAGGCGGGTGGGGCCTACGTGCCGCTCGATCCCTCGTACCCGAGCGACCGTCTGGCCTTCGTGGTCGAGGACGCGCGGATCCCCGTGCTGCTCACCCAGTCGCCCCTGCGCTCGCGGCTCGACCTGTTCGGGCAGACCGCGGCGCGGGTCGTGGCGATCGACGAGGAAGCGGCCTTCGCGCAGGAGAGCGCGGAGAATCCAGCTCCCCTGGCGGACCCGGAGAGCCTGGCCTACGCGATCTACACCTCGGGCTCCACGGGCCGGCCGAAGGGAGTGGGGATCCCCCACCGGGCCGCGGTCAACTTCCTCGCCAGCATGGCGCGCCAGCCGGGGCTGTCGCCGGCCGACACCCTGGTGGCGGTCACCACCCTGTCGTTCGACATCGCGGTGCTGGAGCTGTTCCTGCCTCTCGCCGTGGGCGGGCGCGTCGAGCTGGCGAGCCGCGAGACGGCGGCCGACGGCCTGCGCCTGGGAGCCCTGCTCGCGGGCTCCGGCGCCACCGTGATGCAGGCCACGCCGGCGACCTGGCGGATGTTGATCGAGGCGGGATGGGAAGGGAATCCGGGGCTCAAGGCGCTGTGCGGCGGCGAGGCGCTGCCGCGCGACCTGGCCGACGCCCTGCGCGCTCGGGTGGGATCGCTGTGGAACGTCTACGGTCCGACCGAGACCACCGTGTGGTCGGCGCTCCACCCCGTGGGGACCGGCGACGCGGGCCGCGCGGTGCCGATCGGCCGTCCCATCGCCAACACCTCGCTCCACCTGGTCGACCGCAACCTCGAGCCGGTGCCGCAGAACATCCCCGGCGAGCTCTACATCGGCGGCGAGGGTCTGGCCCGCGGCTACCTGGGCCGCCCCGACCTCACGGCCGAGCGGTTCGTCCCCGATCCGTTCGGACGGCCGGGAAGCCGCCGGTACCACACCGGCGACCTCGCGCGCTTCCTGGCCGGGGGCGTCGTCGAGTTCCTCGGCCGCGCCGACCATCAGGTCAAGGTGCGCGGCTTCCGCATCGAGCTGGGCGAGATCGAGGCGGTCCTCGCCGCCCAGCCGTCGCTGCGGGCGAGCGTGGTCGTGGCACGCAACGACGCGAGCGGCGACGCCCGGCTGGTGGCCTACGTCGTGCCCGCCGAGGGCTCCGGAGTCAATATCCCGAATCTGCGCGAAGCCCTGGGCCGCAAGCTCCCCGACTACATGGTGCCGTCGGTCTTCATGGAGCTGGCCGAGCTGCCGCTCACACCCAACGGCAAGGTGGACCGCAAGGCCCTTCCCTCCCCCGAGGGTGGGCGGCTCGAAGCGGCGTCCATCGAGTACGTCGAGCCCCGCAATCCCGTCGAGAGGACGCTGGCGGGCATCTGGGCGGAGGTCCTCGGCGTCGAGCGTGTGGGCGCGCTCGACAACTTCTTCAGCCTTGGCGGCCACTCCCTCTCCGGCGCCCGAGTGCTGTCGCGGGTGCGCGACGCCTTCGGAGTCGAGCTGCCGCTGTCGATCATCTTCGAGAAGCGCACGGTCGAGGGCATGACGGCGGCGATCGAGGAGCGCGAGGCGGCCCCCAAAGCAGCACCGGCCGAGGATCTGCTGGCCCACGCCGCGTCGCTGTCGGACGCCGAGCTCGACGCGCTGCTGAGCGAGACGCTGGCCAAGGGCGGGCAGTCTTGAGCGGGGCGGCCACCGATCTCGCCTCGCTGTCGCGCGAGGAGAAGCTCGCGCTGCTGGCGCGCCTGGCCCAGCAGGGCAAGGTCGCCGCCCCCGCTGCCGTGACGGCGGCGGGGCCGCCGCCCCTGTCGTTCGCGCAGCAGCGCTTCTGGTTCCTCGACCAGCTCGAGCCCGGAACCTACCTCGACAACATGTTCCGGGCGCTCCGGCTCGCCGGCCGCCTGGATCGCGCGGCCCTGGAGCGCGCCTTGGCGGAGCTGGTGCGCCGTCACGCGTCGCTGCGCACCCGCTTTCCCGTCGAGGGCGGCGAGCCCCGGCAGGCGGTCGAGCCGGATCTGCCCGGCAGTACGCCTCTGCCCGCCCTGGTCGACTTGACCGGCCTGGCGCCGGAGGAGATCCGGCCGAGGGCGATCGCCCTCGCGGGCGAGGAGTCGCGCCGGCCGTTCGACCTCGCGCGGGGGCCGCTGCTGCGCGCCAAGCTCCTGCGCATGGGGCCAGAGGAGCACACCCTGCTGCTCAGCGTCCATCACATCGTCAGCGACGGCTGGTCGATGGGCCTGCTGCTGCGCGAGCTGGCGGCGCTCTACAGCGCCTTCGCCGTCGGCGAGCCCTCGCCTCTCCCCGCGCCGCGGGCGCAGTACGGCGACTTCGCCTGCTGGCAGCGGGAACGGCTGCGGGGGGAGGCGCTGAGCCAGGAGCTGGCCTTCTGGCGCGAGCGGCTGGAGGGCACCCCACCCGTCCTCGAGCTGCCGACCGATCACCCAAGGCGCCACATGGCGTCGCCGCGCGGCGACGCGGTGACGTTCGAGATCCTCGACCCCGCCGCCGCCCGCTTCAAGGCCCTGGCGCAAGGCGAGGGGGCGACGGCCTTCATGGCGCTCCTCACCCTGTTCGAGGTCCTGCTGTTCCGCTACACGGGGCAGGGAGACTTCGTGGTGGGGGTGCCGGTCGCCAACCGCAACCGCACCGAGTTCGAGCAGGTCGTGGGCTGCTTCGCCAGCACCCTGCTGGTGCGCGCGGAGATGGAGCGGCGGACGAGCTTCCGCGACGTCCTCGCCCGCGTGCGCCAGGAGGCCCTGGCGGTCTTCGCCCATTCCGACCTGCCCTTCGAGAAACTCGTCGAGGAGCTGCAGCCGGACCGCAACCTGTCGCACAACCCCCTGTTCCAGGTGGTCTTCGCGCTCCAGAACGCGGCCGGCGGCGGCAGGCTCGCGATGCGGGGAATCGAGCTGTCGGCGCTGCCGGTGGAACGCGGGCTCGCGAAGATCGATCTGACCCTCGAGATGGCGGAGCTGCCGGGCGGCATCACCGGCTATCTCGAGTACAGCACCGATCTCTTCGAGGAGTCGACGATCGCGCGCATGGCCGGCCACTTTCAGGCCCTGCTCGCGGCGGCCCTGGCCGAGCCCGACCGCGGCGTCGGAGAGCTGCCGATGCTCTCGCCGGAGGAGCGGCGCCAGCTCCTGGTCGATTGGAACCAGCGCTACGCGGGGCCGCCGCCGACCATCCTCGACCGCGTCGCCGAGCAGGCCCGCCGGGACCCCGGCGCGCCGGCGGTCTTCTTCGGAGACGAGACGCTCACCTTCGCGGAGCTCGACCGCCAGGCCAACCGCCTGGCCCGCCGCCTGCGGCGGCTGGGCGTGGGTCCCGAGATGTCGGTGGGCGTATGCGTCGAGCGCTCGCTGGAGATGCCGCTGGTGCTGCTCGCCGTGCTCAAGGCGGGCGGAGCCTGGGTGCCGCTCGATCCTGAGTATCCGAAGGAGCGGCTGGCCCTGATGATCGAGGACACGGCGATGCCGGTGCTGCTCACCCAGGAGCGGCTGGCCGAGCGCCTCCCCGAGATCGCCGGCCATACCCTGATCTACGTGGACGGCCTGGACCTTTCGGCGGAGGACCCGTCCGACCCGGACTGGCCGATCCACCCCGAGAGCCTCGCCTACATCGTCTACACCTCGGGCTCGACCGGCCGGCCCAAGGGTGTCGCCGTGCCTCATCGCGCGATGATCAACCACGTCGACGCCTGCGCGCGGCGCTACCGCATGGGGCCGGCGGACCGGGTGCTCCAGTTCACCTCGATCAGCTTCGACATCACCTCCGAGGAGATCTTCCCGACCTGGATCAGCGGCGGCGCCGTGGTGCCTCGTCCGCCGGGCCTCTTCCCCTCGTTCGAGGAGCTGTCGGCCCTGATCGAGCGCTACGGCATCACGGCGGTCGACCTGCCGACGGCCTACTGGCACGAGTGGGTGGGCGAGATGTACCGGGCGCAGACGCCGCCGCCTCCCTCGCTGCGCCTGGTGGTCATCGGCACCGAGCAGGCGCTGCCCGAGCGGGTGGCCGAGTGGCTCGAGCTGGTGGGCGACCGGGCGCGCCTCAACAACAGCTATGCCTCCACAGAAGCCACCGTCACCGCCGTGGTCTACGAGCCCGAGGCCGCGGAGCTCGCGCGCTTCCGCGCCGGCGACCGGGTGCCGGTCGGCAAGACGATCCACAACTGCTGCGCCTACGTGCTCGACTCGGGCCTCGAGCCGGTGCCGGTGGGCGTGCCGGGCGACGTCTACATCGCGGGCCCCAACGTCTCGCGCGGCTACGCCAACTGGCCCGACCGCACGGCGGCGAGCTTCGTGCCCGATCCCTTCGCCGCCGCCATGGGCTACGGCGAGGGTCAGCGGATGTACCGGCAGGGGGACATCGGCCGCTGGCTGCCGACGGGAGACCTGGAGTATCTCGGCCGCCGGGACGACCAGGTCAAGATCCGCGGCTTCCGCGTCGAGCCGGCCGAGGTGGGAGCGGTGCTCGCCCGCCACCCGGCCGTCAGGGACAGCATCGTCCTGGTCAAGAGCGACGGCCCTATGGGCAAGCGCCTCGTTGGCTACCTGACGCTGGTGCCCGGCCAGGAGGCGACCGTCAAGGAGCTGCGGGACTTCCTGCGCGAGAGCCTGCCCGACCACATGGTGCCGGCCGCGCTGGTGATCCTCGACGCGCTGCCGCTGACCTCGAACGGCCGGGTGGACCAGCGCGCCCTTCCGGAGCCCTCCGCCGACCGCTCGGAGCTCGACGGCGCCTACGTCGCTCCGCGGACCGCGATCGAGGAGATCCTGGAGGGGATCTGGTGCGAGGTCTTGGGCGTCTCGCGGGTCGGCACGGACGACGACTTCTTCGACCTGGGAGGGCACTCGCTGCTTGGCACCCAGGTGGTCTCCAGGGCGCGCGAGCAGTTCCGGATGGAGCTGCCGCTGCGCGCGCTGTTCGACAACCCGACCCTCTCCGGGCTCGCGCGCACGATCGAGGAGCTCCGGCGAGCCGGGCCGGGAGCGAGCCCGCCGCGCATCGAGCCGGTGCCGCGCGGCGAAGCGCTCGATCTGTCGTTCTCCCAGCAGCGCCTGTGGTTCCTGGACAGCCTCGAGCCGGGGAGCGCCACTTACAACATCCCGCTGGCCCTGCACTTTCAGGGCGGTCTCGACGTCCCGGCCCTCGCCGGGGCCCTGAACGGTGTCTCGCGGCGCCATGAGTCCCTGCGCACCACCTTCGCCGAGGGCGGCGGGCTGCCTCGCCAGATCGTCCATCCGCCGGTGGCGGCGGCCCTGCCCGTCGTCGACCTGGGCGGGCTCGACCCGGCCCGGCGCGCCGCGGAGACCCGGCGCCGGATCGCCGAGGAAGCCCGCCGCCCGTTCTCCCTGGAGCACGGGCCCCTGCTCAGGACGGCGCTGCTGCGCCTCGGCGCCGACGAGCACGTGCTGCTCGTCACGATGCACCACATCGTCAGCGACGGCTGGTCGGTGCCCATCTACGTGCGCGAGATGGCCTCTCTCTACGCCGCGAAGCCCGCGGCCCTCCCGGAGCTGCCGATCCAGTACGCGGACTTCGCCCACTGGCAGCGCCAGTGGCTCCAGGGGGACGTGCTCGAAGCGGAGCTGTCCCACTGGCGAGAACGGCTGCGCGGCCTCCCGCCCCTCATCGAGCTGCCGTCCGACCGACCCCGGCCCGCCGTGCGCAACTGGCGGGGAGCGGCGTACCGGTCCATCCTCGGGGCCGACCTCTCCCAGGCCTTGAAGCAAGCGGCCCGCCGGCTGGGAGCGACGCCTTTCATGGTGCTGCTCGCCGCCTTCGCGGCCCTGCTCCACCGCTACAGCGGCCAGGGAAGCTTCGCGGTGGGCGTGCCCGTCGCCGGGCGCAACCGGGTGGAGATCGAGCCGCTGATCGGCTTCTTCGTCAACACCCTGGTCCTGCGCTGCGACGTCGCCGGCGATACGGAGCTCCGCGCGCTGGTCGAGCGGGTCCGCGAGACGGTGCTCGACGCCGACGCCCACCAGGACGTGCCCTTCGAGAAGCTCGTCGAGGAGCTGGCGCCCGAGCGCAGCATGAGCCATACGCCCCTCTTCCAGGTGGCGCTGGCGTTCCAGAACCTCCCCCGCACGGACTTCGCCGCCGAGGAGCTGAAGATGACGCCGGTGGGCGTGTCGAGCGGCACGGCGAAGTTCGACCTGACGCTGGCGGTGCGGGCCGAAGAGGACCGGACGGTCCTCGACGTGGAGTACAGCACCGAGCTCTTCGACGCCGCCACCATCGGCCGCTTCGCGGATCACCTCGCACGCCTGCTCGCGGCCGCGGTGGCCGCTCCGGCGCGGCGCGTTGCGGAGCTGCCGCTGCTCGACGCCGCCGAGCGCCATCAGCTCGTGGTGGATTGGAATCCCGTACGGACTGAAGGGGACCGCGGCCGGGCCGCCATCCACCAGGTGTTCGAGGCCCAGGTGGAGCGCACCCCCGGCCGGGCGGCGGTCTCGGTGGGCAGCGACGTCCTCACCTACCGCGAGCTGGACGAGCGGGCCAACCGCCTCGCCCGGCACCTGCTCGCCGCCGGCGTGCGGCCGGGCGACCTGGTGGGTCTCTGCTTCGAGCGGTCGCTCGACCTGGTGGTGGCCCTTCTCGCGACGCTCAAGGCTGGCGCCGGCTACCTCCCGCTCGACCCGTCGTATCCGGCCGAGCGCCTGGCCTTCGCCCTCGAGGACAGCGGCGTCGCCGTTCTCCTCACCCTGGAAGGCCTGGCGGGCTCCCTGCCGCGGCGCCAGGGCCTCCGGGTGATCGCTGTCGATTCCGAGGCCGCGGCCATCGCCGCCCACGGCTCGCACAGTCCCGGCCTGCCGGCCGACTCCGAGCTGCCGGCCTACGTGATCTACACCTCGGGCTCCACCGGCCGTCCGAAGGGGGTCGTCATCCCCCACGGCCACGTCACCCGCCTTTTCAGCGCCACGGAGCGCTGGTTCGGCTTCGGCCCGGAGGATGTCTGGACGCTGTTCCATTCCTATGCCTTCGACTTCTCGGTGTGGGAGATCTGGGGCGCGCTGCTCCACGGCGGCCGGCTGGTGGTGGTGCCCTACTGGGAGAGCCGCTCGCCCGAGGCTTTCTATGCCCTATTGCGCGACGAGCGGGTCACCGTGCTCAACCAGACGCCGTCGGCCTTCCGGCAGCTCGTCTGGGCCGAGGAGTCGGTGCTCGGCGGAGCGCCGCCCGCCCTCGCCCTGCGGCTGGTGATCTTCGGCGGCGAGGCTCTGGAGCTCGCCAGCCTCGCCCCATGGTTCAACCGCCATGGCGACGAACGGCCGCTGCTGGTGAACATGTACGGCATCACCGAAACCACGGTGCACGTGACCTACCGCCCGATCCGCCAGGCCGACCTCGCCGCGGGCCGCGGCAGCGTCCTCGGGGCGCCCATCCCGGACCTCACTCTCCACGTCGTGGATGCCGGCCTGGAGCCGCAGCCCATCGGCGTGCCGGGGGAGATCGCGGTGGGCGGCGAGGGAGTGGCCCAGGGCTACCTCGGCCGGCCGGAGCTGACGGCGCAGCGCTTCGTCCCTGACCCCTTCGGCCCACCGGGAGCGCGCCTCTACCGCTCGGGCGACCTCGCCCGCCGGCTGCCGGACGGCGACCTGGAGTACCTGGGCCGCATCGACCACCAGGTCAAGATCCGCGGTTTCCGCATCGAGCTGGGCGAGATCGAGGCGGTGCTCTCCCGCCATCCGGCGCTCTCGCAGGTGGTCGTCGTCGTGCGCGAAGACCCGCCGGGCAACCCGCAGCTCGTGGCCTACCACGTGCCTGCCGAGGGGCGGACGGTGAGCGCCGCCGACCTGCGCGCCGCGCTGAAGGCCGAGCTGCCGGAGCACATGATCCCGTCGGCGTTCGTGCCGCTGCCTTCCCTGCCCCTCACCGCCAACGGCAAGGTGGACCGCAAGGCTCTGCCGGCCCCAGACGGCCGGCCCGACCTCGGCCGCGAGTTCGTGCCGCCGGAGGGTCCGGTGCAGGAGCGGCTGGCCGAGATCTGGGCGGAAGTCCTCCGCCTCGAGCGGGTCGGAGCCCACGACAACTTCTTCGAGCTGGGGGGACACTCGCTGCTGGCGACCCAGGTCCTCTCACGGATGCGGGTGGCTTTCGCCATGGACCTGCCTCTGCGCGCCATTTTCGTCAGCCCGACGGTAGCCGGCCTGGCCGAAGCCATCATTCAGAAAGAGCTGGAGCGCGCCGACGCCGACCTGCTGGCGAAACTGCTGAGCGAGCTCTGAGCCGCCAAGATTGACACGGAGATTGAGATGACGGAATCCGATATCGCCAAGCGCATCGCCGAGCTGCCGCTCGAGAAGCGCGCGCTCCTCTTCCAGCAACTCCAGAAGCAGCGGGAGAAGGAGCAGGCTGCCGACACCGAGACCCAGCGTATTGAGCGGCAGAGCCGCGAGCGGGAGACCCATCCCCTCTCCTTCGCCCAGCAGCGCCTGTGGTTCCTGAACCACTTCGAGCCCGAGAGCCCGGAGTACAACATCCCGCAGGCCTTCCGCATCGAGGGCGAGCTCGATCCCGAGGTGATGCAGCGGGCGCTGCGCGAATTGGTACGGCGTCACGAGACGCTGCGCACCACCTTCCGCTCGATCGAGGGTGAACCGGCCCAGATCATCGCGCAGGTGGTCGACATGGAGGTTCCCTACGTCGATGCCCGCCCGCGCGTGAGTGACCCGGCGGACGCATGGGGCGAAGCCCTGCGCCTAGCCATGGCCGACGCCCGGGAGCCCTTCGACCTGACGCTCGGGCCGTTGATGCGCGCCCGCCTCTTCCGCGCCGGCGAGACGGACTACCTGCTCTACTACAACGTGCACCACATCGCCTACGACGGCTGGTCGATGGGCATCTTCGCCCGCGAGCTGGCGGCGATCTACGACGCCTTCGCCGCCGGCCTCCCCTCGCCGCTGCCCGAGCTGCCCGTGCAGTACCTCGATTTCGCCATCTGGCAGCGCCAGTGGCTCGCGGGTGAGGTCCTCGAGCAGCAGCTCTCCTACTGGCGCCGGCAGCTCGCCTCCGTGCCGCCGCTCGAGCTGCCCACCGACCGGCCGCGGCCGGCGGTGCGCACCCACAACGGCGCCGCCATCCCCCTGGTGTTTGGCGCCCAGTTGCAGCGGAACCTCAAGAGCTTTGCCCAGCGGGAGGGCTCGACGCTCTTCATCGTGCTGATGGCGGCCTTCAAGGCCCTCCTGCACCACTGGACCACCCAGGAGGACATCTCCGTGGGCACGCTGATCGCCAACCGGCGCCGGCCGGAGATCGAAGGCCTGATCGGCTTCTTCGCCAACAGCCTGGTGATGCGCACCGACCTGTCCGGCGACCCGACGTTCCGCGAGCTGCTGGGCCGCGAGCGCGAGGTGTCGCTCGACGCCTACGCTCATCAGGACGTGCCCTTCGAGAAGCTGGTCGAGGAGCTCAATCCGCCCCGCGACCTGGCGCGGACGGCGCTGTTCCAGGTGATGCTGATCCTGCTCAACGCCCCGGGCGAAGCGATGGACCTGCCGGGCCTCAAGCTGCGGCCCGTGTCCATCGACAGCCGCACCTCCAAGACCGAGATGACCCTCTACTTCACGGAAACGCCCACCGGCGTCGACGGCTTCCTCGAATACAACGTCGACCTCTTCGAGCGGTCCACCATGACGCGCCTGCTCGATCACCTGCAGCGGGTGCTCGAGACGGTGATCGCCGATCCCACGGTGCGCATCTCGGAGCTGCCGCTGCTCTCCGACGACGAGCGGCGCCAGGTGCTCGTCGACTGGAACGCCACGGCGGCCGACATCCCTGCCGTCACCCTCCACGGGTGGATCGAGGAGCGGACGCGGCAGACGCCGGAAGCCACGGCGGTCGAATTCGCGGCGAGCCGCCTGACCTACGCCGAGCTCGACGCCCGGGCCAACCGCCTGGCGCGCTATCTTCGCCGGCTCGGCGTGGGGCCGGAGACCCTGGTCGGCGTGTCGATGGAGCGTTCGCTCGAGATGCTGGTGGGAGTGCTGGCGGTGCTCAAGGCGGGCGGCGGGTACGTGCCGATCGACCCGGAGTACCCGAAGGAGCGGCTCACCCACATGCTCGAGGACTCACGGGTGCCCGTGCTGCTCACGCAGGAGCCCCTGATCGAGCGTCTGCCGGAGCACGGCGCGCAGGTCGTTGCCATGGACCGCGACGCCGTCGCCGCCGCCATTGCCGCCGAGAGCGCGGAGCCGTTCGACGGCGGCGCCCTGCCTGGCAGCGTCGCCTACGTCATCTACACCTCCGGCTCGACCGGCAAGCCGAAGGGCGTGCAGATCCCGCACTCGGCGGTGGTCAACTTCCTGAGCTCGATGAGCAAGAAGCCCGGGTTGACGAGCGCCGACACCCTGCTCGCCGTCACCACCCTGTCGTTCGACATCGCCGGGCTCGAGCTCTACCTGCCCCTGGTCTGCGGAGCGCGGCTGCTGCTGGTCTCACGCGAGACCACCCAGGCCGGCGAGAAGCTCAAGGAGATCCTCGAGCAGAAGGGCGTCACCGCCATGCAGGCGACGCCCGCCACCTGGCGCCTGCTGCTGGCGGCGGGCTGGCTCGGCGACCGGAACCTCAAGATCCTGTGCGGTGGCGAGGCGCTGCCGCGCGACCTCGCGAGCCACCTGCTGGGAGCCTGCGGCTCCCTGTGGAACGTCTATGGCCCCACCGAGGCCACGATCTGGTCGACGATCGACCAGGTCGGCTCCTCGGGACCGATCACCATCGGCCGGCCGCTCGACAACACCGAGATCTACCTGCTCTCGCGCCGCCTGGAGCCGGTGCCGGTCGGCGTGCCCGGCGAGCTGCTGATCGGCGGCGCCGGCCTCTCGCGCGGCTACCGGGGGCGGCCCGACCTCACCGCCGAGAAGTTCATCGCCCATCCCTTCGCCGACCTGCGGCAAGAGCCGGGCGCTCGCCTCTACCGCACCGGCGACCTCGCCCGGTACCTGTCCGACGGCCGTATCGAGTTCCTCGGCCGCATCGACCACCAGGTCAAGGTCCGGGGCTTCCGCATCGAGCTGGGCGACATCGAGTCCGCCCTCGACCGGCACCCGGCCGTCGCCCAGGCGGTGGTGGTGGCGCGCGAGGACATCCCGGGCAACAAGCAGCTCGCGGCCTACCTGGTGACCGCCGCCGGCGCCGAGGCGCCGAACGTCTCCGACCTGCGCCTCTACCTCAAGGAGAAGCTGCCCGAGTACATGGTGCCGGCCGTCTTCACCTTCCTGCCGGCGATGCCGCTGACGCCCAACGGCAAGGTCGACCGCCGCGCGCTGCCGGCGCCGGACCGTTCCGCCGCGGTGCGCGAGTACGTGGCGCCGCGCGACGACAAGGAGCAGTTCTTCTGCGACCTGTGGCAGGAGCTGCTCGACATCAAGCGGATCGGCATCAACGACGACTTCTTCGAGCTGGGCGGCGACTCCCTGCTGGTCATCCGCGTCGTCACCAAGGCGAACAAGGCCGCCATGGGGATCACCACCAAGCAGGTCTTCCAGCATCGTTCCGTCGCCGAGCTGGCGGCGGTCGCCGGCACCATCGAGATCGTGGCCGAGCAGGGGCCGGTGATCGGCCCTCTGCCCTGGACACCGGCGCAGCTCCACTTCCTCGATCAGAAGCATCCCAACCCCGATTTCCACACGATCGGCATGCTGTTCGAGCCCAAGGGCGGCGATCTCCAGGTGCACCTGTTCCAGCGGGCGATGGAGCACGTGATGCTCCACCACGACAACCTGCGCGTGCGCACGGTCGGCGAGGGCAAGGCCATGGGGCTCACCATCGACTCTCCAGGCGCGCCGGTCAACATGCTGCGCGTCGACCTCTCGGCGCTTCCCGCCGACCAGCAGGAGCGGACGATGGCGCGTGCCGTCCGGGCTCTGGTGATAAGCTGCAAGATGTCCGAAGGCAACCTGGTGCGCACGGTCCTGTTCGATTTCGAACCAGGCAAGGTGCGCTATCTCCACCTCACTTCCCAGTACATGTCCGCCGATATCAACTCCTGGCCGATCATGCTCGACGATCTGGATGCCGCCTACCGCCAGCTCGAGGCCGGCGCGGCGATCGAGGTGCCGCGCAAGACGACTTCGGCGCAGCAATGGGCCCAGCGCCTGGCGGAACGGGCCAAGCCGGGCGGCATGCCGCAGCAGGAGCTGGACTACTGGCTGGCGCAGGCGCCGCACAATCCGCCCCGCTTCCCCATGGATCACGAGAAGGGGCCCAACGACTGGATCTCGGCCCGGTTCGAGCCGGTGCCGTTCGATCTCGAGGAGACCCAGATCCTGCTGCAGAAGGTGCCGCGGTTCCTGGGCGTGCAGATCGACGCCGTCCTGGTCGCCGCCGTCCTCTCCGCTTTCGAGAGCTGGATCGGCTCGCGCTCGCTGCCCATTCTGCTGCTCGGCCACGGACGGGAAGCGCTGTACGACGACATGGACCTGACCCGCAGCACGGGCTGGTTCAACACGATCTACCCCGTGCTGCTCGACATGGGGCCCGACCCCGAATTGATCGCCAGCGCGCGGGAGCTGAACCGCCAGCTCCGCCGGATTCCCCACGGCGGCACCGGTTTCGGCATCCTGCGCTACCTGAGCACCGACCCCGACGTCGTGGATCACATGCAAAAGGCCCTGGAGCCCCAGGTGTTCTTCAACTATCTCGGGCCCGACAGCAGCAAGGAGCTCGGCCGGTTGCGGAAGGTCGAGGTCTTCGGCGGCTATCACCAGGACCGCGGCGCCAGGCGGCTCTGCCCGATCACCATCGGCGCCTACGTGATCGAGGACAAGCTCCTGATCAAGTGGGAGCACAACCTGAACCTCCACACGATCGAAACCATGAAGCGGCTGGCGCAGCGGTGCAGCGAGGTGCTGCGCTGGTTCGTCGACGACTACCGGACCCGCGGCGCCAGCGCCGCCTCCTGAGACTCAAATCCGGAGACCGCTCGACGCGGCTCCCCCAGTGAAGGAAAAGACATGTCTGAACCACGGCAAGGGACTGATTTCAAGACCTTCGGCACCATCTGGATCGGCCAGCTCGTGTCGCTCATCGGCTCCGGCCTGACCGCCTTCGCGCTCGGCGTCTGGGTCCTGCAGCACACGCATTCCGTCACCCAGTACACCCTGACGATCGTGTTCGCCGGGCTGCCCGGCATCCTGATCGCGCCCTTCGCGGGCGCGTACGTCGACCGCTGGGACCGCAAGTGGGTGATGTTCTGGACGGACCTCGGTCCCGCCATCACCACCCTTGCCTACGCCTACCTGCTCTGGAAGGGCGAGCTCCAGGTCTGGCACGTCTACATCGGCGTCTTCGCCAACTCGATCTTCGGCACCTTCCAGTGGCCGGCCTACATCGCCAGCATCACCATGCTGGTCGCCCGCAAGGACTACGGACGGGTCAACGGCGTCCTGGAGACGGGCCAGTCCATCGTCACCATCGGCGCGCCGGCCATCTCCGGGTTCCTGATGTATACGATCGGCATCACCAACATCCTGCTGATCGACTTCGGCACCTTCCTCTTCGCCGCCACGGCGCTGCTGCTGGCCAAGATCCCCCGCCCGGAGCAGAGCGAAGAGGGCCGGAAGGCCAAGGGCTCGATCTGGAAGGAAGCCGCCTTCGGCTGGACCTTCATCAAGGCGCGGCCGGGTCTGCTCAACCTGCTGCTCCTGTTCGCCGTCGTCAACCTGATGATGTCGATGGGCGGCGTCGCTATCCTGCCCATGGTGCTCGGCTTCGCCAACACGGCCGCGGTGGGCACGATCATGTCCCTGGTCGGCGTCGGCACGCTGATCGGCGGGCTGATCATGACCGCCACCGGCGGCCCCAAGAGGAAGGTCTACGGCGTGCTCGGCGCCTGGGCGGCGCTGAGCGTGTGGTTCGTCATCATCGGCATCCGGCCCAGCGTCTGGCTGGTGGGCATCGGAGTGCTGCTCTGGTACATCGGGCTGCCGATCATGAACGCCTCGAGCCAGGCGATCTGGCAGAGCAAAACCCCCTACGACGTGCAGGGACGGGTGTTCTCCGTGCGCCGCATGATCGCCCAGTTCACCGTCCCCATCGGCGACTTCGCGGCCGGCCCCCTGGCCGACAAGGTCTTCAACCCGGCGCTCATGCCCGGCGGAGCCCTGGCCAACAGCGCGGGCAACGTGATCGGCGTCGGGCCGGGGCGCGGCATCGCCATGATGCTCATGACCATGGCGGTCGTCCCCGCCCTCGTAGCCATCGTGGGCTTCCTCAATCCGCGCGTCCGCAACGTCGAAGCCGAGCTGCCGGACGCCAACGTCAAGCCCCAGCCCAAACCCGAGCCGCCAGCGCAGACGGAAGTCCCCGAAGAGGCCGCGGCCCAGGCCTGATCCCACTTTTTCTGGAGAAGAACTGCTGATGAGAGCCCATATTTTGACAGCCCGGACCGGTCTGCTCGCCTTGGGGTGGCTCGCCGCCGCCCTCGCCGGGCCCGCCTGGGCGCAGCAGGCGCAACCCGAGCCGCCGGCAGCCGAGGGCGCCAGCGTGCGGCGCCAGTTTCAGGTCACCCGGACCACCGCAGCCGTCCGCGTCGACGGCGTGCTCGACGACGCGGGCTGGGAGTCCGCCACCGTCGTCGACCTGCCCTTCGAATGGTTTCCCGGCGACAACGCCACGCCGCCCGTGAAGACCGAAGCGCTGATCACCTTCGACGACGACAACCTTTACATCGCTTTCAGGGCCAGCGACCCCGATCCCAAGGCCATTCGCGCCCAGTTGATGGACCGCGACCTGATCGGCACCTTCGTTCAGGACGACCACGTCGGCTTCACCATCGATCCCTTCAACGACGAGCGCCAGGGGTTCCAGTTCCGCATCAACCCCCGGGGCGTGCAGGTCGACGCCGCGTTCAGCGAGGTCGAAGGGACGGAGGACTTCTCCTGGGACGCGATCTGGGCTTCCGGTGGGCAGATCACCGACACCGGCTACGTGGTGGAGGTCGCCGTGCCCTTCCGCCAGATCCGCTTCCCACGCACCCAGGAGGTGCAGACCTGGGGCATCGAGTTCTTCCGCAGCTATCCCAGGAACGTCCGCCACCGCATCTCCTCGCGCTTCACCAACCGCTCCCGGGACTGCACCCTGTGCGAGGAGAACAAGATCACCGGCTTCCAGGGGATCGCCCCGGGACGCAACCTCGAGATCACCCCGACGGTGACCGCGGCGCGCGCCGACGCGGCCGACCGCAGCGGCGATCTCCAGAAAGGGGACTCGAAGGTCGAGCCGGGCATCACCGCGCGCTGGGGCATCACCCCCAACGCGACGGTCAGCGCCACCATCAACCCCGACTTTTCCCAAGTCGAAGCCGACGTGTTGCAGCTCGCCGTCAACACCCGCTTCGCTCTGTTCTTCCCGGAGAAGCGTCCCTTCTTCCTCGAGGGGGCCGACCTCTACCTGACGCCCCTGGATGCTGTCTTCACCCGCACCGTCGCCCAGCCCGACTGGGGCATCAAGCTGAACGCCAAGGAGGGCAAGAACACCTTCGGCGTGTTCGGCGCCCGGGACGACATCAACAACCTCATCATCCCCGCCAACCAGAGCTCCCGGCGCGCCTTCATCGACCAGAAGGTGAATGAAGGCGTGGTGCGCTACCGGCGCGACATCGGCGAGCGCTCGTCCATCGGCGTCCTCTACACCGGCCGCGAGGCCGACGAATACCACAACCACGTCGGCGGGCTGGATGGCCTGCTCCGCTTCACCACCTCCGACACCCTGCGGGTGCAGTACCTGCGCTCCGACACTCTCTACCCGGAGAGCGTCGCCGGGCCCGCCCGGCAGAGCCTCGACGCCTTCGGTGGCTACGGCTTCCAGGCCCAGTACGACCACTTCGCCAAGCTGTGGCGGGGCTTCGTACGCTACCAGGACCTCTCTCCCGAGTTCCGCGCCGACAGCGGCTTCATCCCGCGGGTCGACGTCAAGACCGGCGAGGGGCAGTACGAGCGGGTGTTCTACGGCACCAAGGAATCGTGGTACGCGCAGGCGAGCGTCGGCGTCCACGGCCTGCGCACCGAGGATCACGACAGCACGCTGACCGATCAGATCGCCGAGGTCTTCGGCACGCTCAACGGGCCCTATCAGTCGGACTTCGAGGTGCGCGTCCAACAGAACAAGGAGTTCTTCAACGGCACCACCTTCGACCTCGACCGGCAGATCTTCACCTTCGGCATCAACCCCACGGGCCGGACGCGCTTCGCGTTCTTCAGCCGGTTCGGCGACGAGATCGACCTCGCCACGGGGCGCCTCGGCAAGACGGTGATCCTCGATCCCGCCATACAGCTCCGGCTCGGCAGCGGCCTGAACTTCCAGCTCGAGTACGTGCGGCAGAGCCTCGACGTCGAGAGCCGGCGGGCGTTCACCGTCGACCTCGCCCAGACCCGCATCGTCTACCAGTTCAACGTCCGCACCTTCGTGCGCGCCATCGTGCAGTACCAGGACTTCACCCGCGGCGCGATCCGCGAGCAGGACCTCTTCGGCCAGTTCCTCTTCTCCTACAAGCTCAACCCCCAGACCGTGCTGTTCGTCGGCTACGACGACACCCGGTTCGGCGAGGACAACTTCCAGATCGAGCAGACCAACCGCTCCTTCTTCATGAAGATCGGCTACGCGCTGCTGTTCTAGAAGGGGTTTCGAAGAGGCTGCAGGAAAGGGCGCCCCGCGGGGCGCCCTTTTTGTTTTGGTCTGGGGAACCCGCTCAGGGCCGGCCGTACGTCTTGTTGGCTTCCGTCGCGGCGTCCTGGAGAAGCTTGGCGAGCGCCGGGGGCAGGTCGACGACGTCGCCGTTGGCGAGCGCGAGCCGCGGCGGCAGGTTCTGCGGCGCCACCTTGTAGAGCATGCCGTAGATCGACAGCGCCGCGGTGTAGGTGCCGGCGTTGGACGGATGGAAGTCGTCGGAGTCGTAGAGCGGCGCCTTCGGGTCCTTCCGCCAGGCCGCGCGCCAGGCTTCGCCAGCCGGCAGGAAGGCCCCGCGCACGTCGGCCGCCGTGAGCGAGTAGGCCTCGCGCACGTCGTCGAAGTAGGCGACCCGGTCCAGCGACGGCCAGACCATGTAGAGCGCCTGCCGGGCGCCGTTCTTACGGATCTTCGGGGCGAACCGCTTGGCCCATTTCCGCATGTCCTCGCGGTTCTCGATCAGCGACGAGGGGCCCTGCTGCATCACGACGAAGTCCCACTTCATGCGCGCCAGCGCCTTCAGCGCCTCGCCGTTGTTCCAGTGGTCCTCGAAGTTGTAGTTGGGATAGGAGACGGACTCCACGTACATGTCCTTGCCGCCCGCCTTGGCGAGCGCCTGGACCATGAGGGGGAGATCGTTGGCGTAGGTGAGACTGTTGCCGATGAACAGGACGCGCATGCCTTTACCTGGGGGTGCCTTGGGCTCGGCGCCGGACTTGCCGGTGCAGCCGAACAGAAGTGAAAAGATGATCGCGAAGCGTGCAGCGATGCCCGCGGCGGATACCCGGTTGCCTCGAATCGTCACGTGCCGGTCTCCCTTGGGTCGTTTGGAGCTTTGGGGGGATGGATCGATGCGGGTCAGCGCCTCCCGAACTGCTCGTTGGCCTCGGCCGCGGACTCCTGCAGCAGGGTCGCGAGCTCCGGCGCCACCTGGGTGAAGGCGCCGCTGCGCAGGCGCACACGCGCCGGCAGCCCCACGGGCGACCGGCTGTAGAGCATGCCGAAGACCGACAGCGCTACCGTGAGCGATCCGGCCGGGGTCGGGTGGACGCCGTCCCGCTTGTAGAGCGGAATTTTCGGATCCCGCCGCCAGACCGCCCGCCACGCCTCGCCGGCCGGGATCAGCATGCCGCCCACGTCCTGGGCCGCCAGCTCATAGGAGGTCCGGACCTCGTCGAAGTAGTCGATGCGGTCCGCGCTCGGCCAGACCATGTAGAGCGCCGCCCGCCCGCCCGCCTTCTGGATCGGCTCGGCGAACCGCTTGGTGTAGTCCCGCATGTTCTCGCGGTTTTCGGGCAGCGTCGAGGGGCCCTGCTGCAGCACCACGAAGTTCCAGCCGCCCTCCTTGATCTTGCGCAGCGCCTCGCCGCGGTTCCACTGGTCCTCGAGGTTGGCGCCGCCCTGGGCGACCACGGCGACGTCGAGCGTCTTGCCGATGGACCGCGCCAGGGCCTGCACCACGAAGGGCATGTCGTTGGCGTACGTCAGGCTGCTGCCCAGGAACAGGACGCGCAAGCCCCCCGAGGAGGCGGGGCCGGAGCCGGGCCGGCCAGCGCCCGGCCGGGGTCTACGGCGTGGCAGAAGATCCATGGCCACACTCTACAGGATGATGCGCGACGCCGCTTCGGCGCGGTCCGCCCGCGACTTGCGAAGGTCGCGCGTGATGTTCATCCGCTTGAACCAGCGGTCGAAACCGTCGTAGCGCGCTTTGAAGGCCCGGCGCCCGTGCACCGCCTTGCGATTGTCGATGAAGCAGATGTCCCCCGCCTCCAGGACGAGGTCCTGGATCCTGGCGTCGATCGCCTTCACCAGCGCCTCGAACGCCCCCTGCGCCCGGGCGTTGTCCTTCACCGGGTCCATGAAGTAAGGGTCGATCCGGATGTAGGGTGAGAGGGGATCCCCCGAGAGCACGGGGATCTTCTCCGGCTCCTGCTGCATGCGCTCGATCCGGCCGTAGAGCTGGCCGTCCCCGTTCCCATTCCCATTTCCGGCACCGTTCCCCTCGTGATGGCCGGCGTTCTCCGGGCGGTGCGAGTTGTCGGGCTTGATGGCGTAGTGGGGCTCGAAAAGCGCCTGGTAGTGCTCGGGATCGAGGCCCAGTTGGCCGAGCGAGGCGAAGGTCGTGGGCACGCGGTCCCGGTTGCGCAGGAACATCAGGCCGATGTAATCGCCGTGCAGCGGATGGAAGGCGTCCTCGGTGTGCCACCAGATCGTCTGCTCGCTGCCGGTGCCGATCTGCTCCTGCTCCATGCCCCGGATGGGCATCACGTCGTGGATGATCCGCCCGTCCTGCTGGGTCTTCCAGCCGATGCACTCGCCGAGCAGCGAGCCGGTGAGGACGAACAGGATCTCCTCCTCGAGAGTCGGCATCCGGGCCTCGACGGGACGGTCCCAGTGCTCCGGCGTCCTGCCGATCTTCTCGTCGTCCACGGGGTATCCCGAGATGACGAACAACGCTTCCGTAGGCTCGATCAGCCGGAACGAGTTCAGGGCGGCGCGCAGCCGGCGAGGCATCTCATGGGCCCAGAGATTGGCCTCCAGCAGGAACCCGGGATCTTCGGCCGACTTATAGGTTGCGGCGACTTCGGCGGTCAGCTTCTGTAAAGAAGCGACCTCTTCGCTATTCAGCTCAAACCGCTGCATGGGAACAATCCTTTCTTGGATCTGGGAAAGAGGCGCCCCGCGGGAGGCATCCTTCGCTGGGCCCCCCAAACCGAGCGGGGGGTCAATCTACAGGTGCGCGGTTTGAAGGAGAGAGGGACATATTGGGAAAGGCGCATTGCTAGTGTATTGGTGTAGTGGTACACTACTTATCGACGGGAGGCCCCGTCATGACCTCGAGCAGGAATCTTGAAAGGAGAAGCAGCATGACCACTGGAATCCGGTTCACCGTATTCGGGGCCCTCGCCCTGACCGCTCTCGCTCTGCGTCCCTCGGTCTCCGCCGCCGGAACCGACGCGGCCAAGCCGAACGATCTCGCCAAGCAGAAGCAGACGATTTCCGACATCCGCAACGTCGGCACGGCGATGTGGGTCTGGTACAAGGACGAGATGGCCGCCAAGCGGAGCGGGGAAACCCACAAGAAGGCCGAGGAGGAGGCGCAGGCGACGTCCGCCGACATCTCGGCCGTGCCGGTGATCTCCCGGCAAGAGCTGGCGAAGGTTCTGGTCCCCCGGTACATCGCCTCGATCCCGGAGAAGGACGGTTGGGGCAACCCCTACGAGTTCCACCTCAACACCACGGACCCGAATGCCGTGCGGGTGATGGGACTGCGCAGCACCGGCCAGGACGGCCAGTTCTCGGGGAACACCTATGAGGTCGGATCCTTCGCCCCGGAGGACGTCCAGCAGGACATCGCCTGGGTCGACGGCTTCTTCGTCCGCTGGCCCCAAGCGGGCCAGTAAGAAAGTCGACCGGAAGCTAAGCTTCCGTATCCTTCACCAGCAGCCGCTCGATGCCTCGCGCCTTGCCGGTCTCCTCGTCGATGTCGAGGAGGGTGCCGGCGAGGCGCACGTCGCGTTTGGCCACCTCGAAGGAGGAAGGGGTCTGGAGGAGGAAGCGCTTGAGGACCTTGTCGGCGCGCATGCCGATGATGGACTCGTAGGGGCCGGTCATGCCGACGTCCGTCTGCAGGGCCGTGCCGTTGGGGAGAACCCGCTCGTCGGCGGTGGGCACGTGGGTGTGGGTGCCCAGCACGGCGCTCACCCGGCCGTCGAGGTAGAAGGCCATGGCCTGCTTCTCGCTCGTGGCCTCGGCGTGGAAGTCCACCATGACCACCTTCACCCTGGGATCGAGCTCCTTGAGCAGCCGGTCGGCCGTCCGGAAGGGGGACTCCAGGTTGTGCATGAAGACCAATCCCTCGAGGTTCATCACCGCCACCGGGATGCCGGCCGCCGTCTCGCCCACGTACAAGCCCTTGCCCGGGTTCCCCTCGGGATAGTTGGCGGGGCGCAGCAGGTGGGGCGTGCGGTCGAGGATCTCCACGCCCTCCTTCTTGTCCCAGACGTGGTTGCCCGTGGTGTAGACGTCGATCGGCAGGTCCGAGATCTCCCGCAGCACCTCGGGGGTGACGCCGAAGCCGCCGGCCGAGTTCTCCACGTTCACCACGACGTAGTCCGCCCGGTGGTGATCCACCAGCCGGGGGAGCAGGTTGCGCAGGGCCCGTCGGCCCGGCTTGCCGATGACGTCGCCGACGAACAGGAGCTTCATCGGGCGTACTCGACCGAGCGGGTCTCGCGGATCACCGTCACCTTGATCTGGCCGGGATAGGTCAGCTCCTGCTCGATCTTGCGGGCGATGTCCTTGGAGAGCCAGAGGGCCTGCTCGTCGCCGATCTTGCCGCTGTCGACGATGATGCGGATCTCGCGGCCGGCCTGGATGGCGAAGGTCTTCTGCACGCCCTTGAAATTGGAGGCGATCTCCTCCAGCTTCTCCAGCCTCTTGACGTAGGTCTCCAGCACCTCGCGGCGAGCACCGGGACGGGCGGCGGACAGGGCGTCGGCGGCGGTCACCAGCACGGCTTCCACCGTCTGCGGGTCGTAATCGCCGTGGTGGCAGGCCATGGAGTGGACGACCTCCTCGGTCTCCCCGTACTTGCGCAGCAGGTCGATGCCGATCTGCAGGTGGGTGCCGTCCATCTCGCGGTCGATGGCCTTGCCGATGTCGTGCAGCAGGCCGCCGCGGCGGGCGACGGCGATGTTGGCCTTGAGCTCGGCGGCCATGGTGCCGGCCAGGAACGCCACTTCCTTGCTGTGCTGGAGCACGTTCTGGCCGTAGGAGGTGCGGTAGCGCAGGCGCCCGAGGAGCTTCAGCAGCTCCGGATGGATGCCCGGGATGCCCAGCTCCAGCAGCGCCGCCTCGCCCTCCTGGAGGATCTTCTGCTCGAACTCGGCCTTGACCTTCTCGACGATCTCCTCGATGCGCGCCGGATGGATGCGGCCGTCGACGATCAGCCGCTCGAGCGCCACCCGGGCCACCTCGCGGCGGAACGGGTCGAAGCCGGAGAGGATCACCGCCTCCGGCGTGTCGTCCACGATGAGGTCGACGCCGGTCGCCATCTCCAGGGCGCGGATGTTGCGGCCCTCGCGGCCGATGATCCGCCCCTTCATCTCGTCGTTGGGCAGCATGACGACCGAGACGGTGGTCTCGGACACGTAGTCGGAGGCCGAGCGTTGGACGGCCATGCCGATGATGCGCTGGGCCTGCCGGGACGCCTGCTCGCGGGCCTCGTCCTCGATGCGCTTGACGATGTGGGCGGCCTCGATCCGGGCGTCGTCCTCCATCATCCGCACCAGCTCCTCACGGGCCTGCTGGGCGGTGAGGCCGGCGATCTGCTCGAGCTTGCCGCGCTCCTCGTCCATCATGCGCTCCAGCTCGACCTCGCGCTTCTCGACGCTCTTCTCGCGCCCCGTGAGGGAGCGGTCGAGCTGGGACAGCTCCTTGTCCCGGCGAGCCAGCTCGTCGCTCTTCTTGTCGAGGTTGTCTTCCTTCTGGGTGAGGCGGCGCTCCTGGACTTCGAGCTCCGACCGGCGCTTGCGAGAGACCTTCTCGAACTCGCTGCGCGCCTGCAGCAGCTTCTCGCGGGCCGCCACCTCGGCTTCCCGCATCTGGGCTTCGCCCTGACGCCTGGCCTCTTCGACGACCTTGGCGGCGTCGCTGCGAGCAGCCTCCAGGATACGCCCGCCCTCCTGGCGCAGAGAGCGCCAGCCGAAGACGAGGATCAGGACCGCGACCGCGGCGAAAAAGATCGCGGCGGCCAGGATGATTGTTTCGGTGTTCACCGGTTAACCCCTTGCTCCTGACAAGAAGGGGACCGGGGAGATCTGGGAGGACCGTCTCCGCTGGGAGAAGGTAAAGGGCATCCCCCGCGCGGCCGTGTGGGCCGAGCGTTTTAGAACCTACGCTACAGGTGGGTGTCCGCTCCGTGAGCCGTTAGCGTCCTCGTCGGTGCGAGGCTGGCACAGGCCGCACGAGTAAAGACTCCCGTGGAAAGAATGTTGGTTCTACAATCGTAGTAACCCATCACGAACCACGCAGGGGATGCAAACCTTAGTTCCATCATATCTTGAGCGGGCGTTGCCGCGAACCCCCGTATCAACCATCGAGGGCCTGGGATAATTCCTCCGTCAACGCCGCCACCTTCTCCCTGATCTCGACCCGTTCCCCTTCTTGCTGACTCTGAATTTGGAACAGCTCGTCTGCCAGATTGAGCGCCGCCAGGATCGCTATCCGGGCCGTATCGCCCTTCGCATGCTGGGAGACCTCTCGCATCTTGCGATCCACGAGGTCGGCCAGTTCCTGCAGGTGCCCATTCTCGTCGCTTCCGCGGACGTGGTACACCTCGCCGAAAATCTCAACCGGTGTGGTGGTTGAAGGCATGGCGCTCCTATCCGTCGGTAGTGCCACCGGCCAGCAAGTTACGTGGTGCCAGCGGTTTGGCAACGGACACTATAACACAGTCGTAGTATTACTCTGGGAATGCTCCGGGAGGGCTACAATCCCCCCGCTCATGCCACTCTACCCCACTCTCCGCCGCCTTCTGTTCCATTTCGACTCCGAGACCGCCCATGGCCTTGGCATGGGAGCCCTGCGGACGGTCCAGGCGATGCCCGGCGCCGCCGGCTTCCTCGCCCGGCGCAACCTGGTGTCGGCCGCTCCCCTGCGGCAGACCCTCTTCGGCCGCGAGTTCCCGAACCCCGTGGGGCTCGCCGCCGGCTTCGACAAGGACGCCGCCGCCGTGCGCGCCATGCCTGCCCTCGGCTTCGGCTTCGTCGAGGTGGGCACCGTCACGCCTCTCGCCCAGCCCGGCAACCCGCGCCCGCGCCTGTTCCGCCATCCCGCCGAGCATAGCCTCCAGAACGCCCTCGGCTTCAACAACGGCGGCATGGCGGCGCTGCGGGGCCACCTTGAGCCGCTCTACCCCTTCGCCATGCCCCTCGGCGTCAACGTCGGCAAGAACAAGGCGACCCCTCCCGAGCGGGCCCTGGCGGACTACGAGACCCTGATCCGCGGGCTGCACGACCTCTGCGACTACCTGGTGGTGAACCTCTCCTCGCCCAACACCCCGGGCCTGCGCGACCTCCAGAACGAGGAGTTCGTCCGCACGCTCCTCGGGCTGGCGGCGGGGATCACGAATAAGCCCATCCTGGTGAAAATCGCCCCGGACCTCGCGCCCGCCGAGGCGGTCGCCCTGGCCGAGACGGCCGTCGAGGCCGGCGCGGCGGGGATCATCGCCACCAACACCACGATCGACTATCCGCTGCTGCCGGGAGCGAAAGACTTCGGCGGCCTCTCCGGCCGGGTGCTGCGCGAGAAGAGCTTCGGGATCTTAGAGGCGGTCGCCAAGGCGCTCTTCGGCAAGGCGGTCCTGATCAGCGTCGGCGGCATCGACTCGGGAGAGGAAGCCTACCGCCGCCTGCGCGCCGGGGCCTCGCTGGTGCAGGTCTACACGGCCCTGATCTACGAGGGCCCGTCGCTCCCCCGCCGGATCAACGAGGAGCTGCTGCGGTTGATGGAACGGGACGGGATGAAGGGGATCGGCGAGGTGATCGGGGCGGACCGGCGGTAGGGTGCGCTGTGCGCACCGTCAATGCCAACGGTGCGCACAGCGCACCCTACTCCGTCATCCCCTCCAGCCGAGCCACCAAACCCTCCACCCGCCGCCGCACTTCCTCGCGCTCGACCTCCCAGCTCTTCGCCGCGGCGGCGGCTTCGGTCCGTTCGGTCTCGGCGGCGGCGACCTGGGCTTCGAGCTCGCGCACCCGGACCCGCAGGGCTTCGACCTGCTCGTCGACGTCCCATTCCTCCGGCTCGGCCGGCGGCGTGGAGGTTACGGCGAGACGGGTTTCGAGATCGTCTATGGTTTCGCGGAGCGTGCGGTTCTCCTCCCGCAGCTCGCCCAGGCGCGCGACGGCGTCGCGGACCCGGGACTCCAGATTGTCCAGCCACTCGATCTCCACGGCAGTGCTACCCCTTCCAGCCGAACCGGCGCTCGAGCTCCTGGTGGAGGGCAAGCTGGCGGGCGTTGACCTCCTCCTGCGTCAGCGAGCGCTCGCCGGCGTTGTAGTGGAACGAGATCGTGGTGTTGACCGCGCCCTCCGGCACACCCGGGCCGCGGTACCGGTCCTTGAGCTTCCACGAGACGAGATCCTCGGGCGCGTGGGTCCGGACGACCGCCTCGATCTCCGCCCAGGGGACCTCCACGGCGTGGGTCAGCGTGAAATCGGCCGAGATGCCGGGGAAGCGGGACGGCGGCTCGACCTGGAGGCTCACGTCGCCCCCCGCGAGCTCCGCCATGGCCAGCTCCGCCACGTAGAGCGGATAACCCTCCTCCTCCGCGGCCCGGCCCAGGTAGCCGACCACCCGGCCGCCGCGCAGCAGCTCGGCGGCATTGCCCGCCAGGAGGCCGGGCAGATCCGCCGGACGGGCCTCCAGCCGCACGCCGAAGGCATCGGCCAGGGCTTCCATCACGCCCTTGAGATCGAAGAAGTCGAGCTCGACCTCCCGCTCCCACGGGGTGCCGAGCCGCCCGCCGCAGACCAGCGCCACATGCTCGGGCTGGTCCGGCAAAACGGCGCGGCCCGTGTCGAAGCCGCCCGTGTCGAAAAAAACGGTGGCGATCTCGAACATCCGCACGGCGGCGAGCCCGCGCCGCTGGTTGAAGCGGGCGGTCTCCACCAGGTTCGGCACCAGGGAACGGCGCAGCACCGAGTACTGCTCGGAGAGCGGGTTCGCCAGGCGGATGGGCTTCGCCTCCGGCCGCAGGCTGGGGAAGGCGGCGTCGCGCGCCGGATCGAGGAACGCGAAGTGGATCGCCTCCGTGTAGCCGGACGCCGCGAGCCGGCGGCGCGCCCGCTCGCGGCGGATCAGGGTCTCCGCCCGCGGCGCGTCGGCGCCGGGGATGCCCGGCAGGGCCGCGGGGATGCGATCCAGACCGAACACGCGCAGAACCTCTTCATAGATGTCCTGCGGATAGACCTCGTTCGGCGGCTCCAGCCGCGGCTGGAAGTCGAAGTAGCGCCAGGAGGGGACCGTGACGTCCCAGACTCCATGGCCGCCGGAACGGTCGACGCCGAAGCCGAGACCCGTCAGCCAGCGCTCGGAATCGGCCGGATCGATCTCGGCGCCGGCGAAGGCGTCGAGCCTGGCGATGTCCAGCCGGCCCCGGCGCTGCCAGATCCGGCTCTCGTCGCGCACGTCGATCGCGCCGGCGAGCACGGTGCCGCCCGCGATCTCGACGATCAGGGCCGCGGCGCGGCTCGCCGCCTCGGCGCAGAGCTCCGGATCGCTCCCCCGCTCGTAGCGGTGGCTGGCGTCGGTGTGCATCCCGAGCCGCTTGGCGGCGATCCGCACGCGCTTGCGGTCGAAGTGGGCGCTCTCGATCAGGATGTCGCGGGTCGCGTCCGTGACCTCGGTGTCCAGGCCGCCCATCACGCCGGCCAGGGCGACGGCCCGCTGGGCGTCGGCGATCACCAGGATGTCGGGATCGAGCTCGCGCTCCTGTCCGTCCAGGGTGGTCAGCTTCTCGCCGGAGCGCGCCCGCCGCACCACTACCGCGCGGCCCGCGAGCTTCGGCAGGTCGAAGGCGTGGAGCGGCTGGCCCAGCTCCCAGAGGATGAAGTTGGTGACGTCCACCACGTTGTTGATGGAGCGCAGGCCGATCGCCTCCAGCCGCTCGCGCAGCCACTCGGGGCTCGGGCCGATCCGGACGCCGCGCACCACCCGCGCCGCATACCGGGGGCAGCCCTCGAAGTCGTCGATCACCACCTTGGCCGCGTCCTCCGTCCGCTCGGCGGCCTCCGGCGGCGTGGCGAGAGGGCGGCGCAGCGGCAGGCCGTAGAGGACGGAGATCTCGCGCGCCAGCCCGAAGTGGTTCATGCAGTCGGGCCGGTTGGTCGTGACGTCGATGTCGAAGACCTTCTCGCCGGCTTCCTCGACGGCGAGGCCGGCCGCCGTCAGGCGCCGGGCCAGGTCGTCGCGGTCCGCCGGCAGGTCGACGTAGGCGGACAGCCAATCCAGGGAGAATTCCATCAGCCTCGCACCTGCCGCAGCAACCGTTCGTCGTTGTCGAACAGCAGGCGGATGTTGGGGATGCCGTAGCGGTTCATCGCCACGCGGTCGACTCCCATGCCGAAAGCGAAGCCGGAGTAGATGTCGGGATTGATGCCGCACTCGGCGAGCACGCGCGGATCGACCATGCCGCAGCCGAGAATCTCCATCCAGCCCGTGCCGGAGCAGACCTCGCAGCCCTTGCCCTTGCAGTTCTGGCACGTCACGTCCACCTCGGCCGAGGGCTCGGTGAAGGGGAAGAAGCTCGGCCGCATGCGGATCTCGACGTCGGGCGCGAACAGCCGCCGCATGAAGGCCAGGATGGTCCCCTTGAGGTGGCCGACGGTGATCCCCTCGGCGACCGCGAGGCCCTCCACCTGGTGGAACATGGGCGAGTGCCGCAGGTCGTTGTCGTTCCGGAACACCCGCCCCGGGCAGATGACGCGGATCGGCGGCTTGCGCGCCAGCATCGTGCGGATCTGTACCGGCGAGGTGTGGGTGCGCAGCAGCAGGCCGTTCTCCAGGAAGAACGTGTCCTGCGTATCGCGCGCCGGGTGGTCCAGGGGAAAATTGAGGGCCTCGAAGTTGTGGTAGTCGTCCTCGACCTCGGGCCCCTCGGCGACGCTGTAGCCCATCTCCGAGAAGATCTGCTCCATCTCCTCGATGACCAGCGTCGCGGGGTGGATGCTGCCCAGGGCGGGCTGGCGGCCGGGGAGCGTCACGTCGACGGTGGCGGCGCGGCGCGCCGCCTCGCGCTCGCGGGCGGCGAGCGTCTCGTCGAGCTCGGCGAGGCGGCCCTCCACCCGCTCCTTGAGACGGTTGACGGCCTCGCCGTAGGCGCGGCGCTGCGCCGGCTCCACCTTCTTGATGTCGTCGAGCAGCGTGCGGAGGAGGCCCTGCTTGCGGCCGACCCACTGGACGCGGAGGGCTTCCCAGCCCGCCCGGTCCCCGATCTGTCCGCAGGCCCCCTCGAACTCTTCGGCCCGCGCCTCGACGGCGGCGATGCCCACAGCCTGGCCCTCGCCGCCGCCGGTGCCCACGTTACGCCTCCGCGGACTTGGGATTGCCGCCCTGGCCCTCGAGAGCCGTCTTCGCCATCTCCGCGATCGCCGCGAAACCCTGCGGATCGGCGACGGCCATGTCGGCCAGCACCTTGCGGTCGAGCAGCGAGCCGGCGGCCTTGAGGCCGGCGATCAGGCGGCTGTAGGAAATGCCGCTCAGATGGGCGGCGGCGTTGATCCGCACGATCCAGAGGCTGCGGAGCTGCCGCTTCTTCTGCCGGCGGTCGCGGTAGGCGTAACCGAGCGCCTTGTCCACCGCCAGCTTCGCTACGCGGTGGCTCCTCGACTTCATGCCATAGAAGCCGCTGGCGCGATCGAGAATCTTCTTGCGCTTCAGAGTGCGCTTGTTTCCACGTTTGACACGTGCCATCTCTGGAACCTCGTTTCTGCTCCGGCCCCGAGGCGGGGGGAGCGGTCAGTGGCCCGCGCGGCGGCCTCAGCGGTTTCGCTGAAGGCTTAGGGCAAATGCGCCGGGAGCCTCGACTCCGGGGGGCAGGTCCGTCCCCTCCGGCAGCCGAATTGGTTTGTTCTGGCGACTACCAGGCGGCTACAGACCGCTACTGGTGCAGCATGCTCTTGATCGTGGCGGCGAACGCGGGCGAGACCTCGACGGCTTTGCGCAGGTTGCGCTTCCGCTTGGTGGTCTTCTTGGTCAGGATGTGGCTGTGCATCGACTGGTGACGCACCACCTTGCCGCCTCCCGTAACCTTGAAACGCTTCGCGGCCCCCTTGTGCGTCTTCTGCTTCGGCACGGGTGGCTCCTTTCAGTGACCGGGAATCAAAGACCGGTCATCAAACATTGGACGGGCACCGGGCCCGCCCCGACGAAAATAGAAACCCGAGGAGGGTGCCTCCACCCTCCGGATCAGGTCGTGGCCTTCTTGGCTCCGCCGTGGCGCGGCGGCCCGAAGATGACGTGCATCCGGTTGCCGGCCATTTCGGGCGACGATTCTAGCACCCCATGCTCCCCCAGGTCAGCCTCGAAGCGCTTCAGCAGCTTGTGGCCGAGATCCTGGCGCGCCATTTCGCGGCCCCGGAACTGGACGGTGGCCTTCACCTTGTCCCCTTCGCCGAGGAACCGGACGGCGTTCTTGAGCTTGAAGTCGTAGTCGTGCTCGTCGATGTTGGGCCGGAACTTGACCTCTTTGACGTGGATGATCTTCTGCTTTTTCTTCGACTCGTGAGCCTTCTTCTTCTGCTCGTACAGGAACTTGCCGAAGTCCATGATGCGGCAGACCGGCGGCTTGGCCGTCGGGGCCACCTCCACCAGGTCGAGGGTCTGTTCCTGAGCCCGCCGCAAAGCTTCCTCCACCGGCACGATGCCGGCCTGCGAGCCGTCCGCTTCGACCAAGCGTACCTCTCGAACCCGGATGCGATCGTTGATCCGCGTTGCCTTGTCGATGTCAGCTCACCCCCTGAGAGCGCCGAGCTTTCGCCCGTGATTTGGTTTTCAGATCGAGTCTCCTTATCTTAAGTGTACTCACAGCTCCCGGCTGCGTGACACCGCGAGCTCGCGGGCTCGCGCCAGGAACGCGTCCAACTCCATCGCGCCGAGGTCCTCGCCGGCCCGGCGGCGCACCGACACGGTGCCATCCTCCTGCTCGCGCGCCCCCACCACCAGCATGTAGGGCACCTTCTGGACCTGCGCCTCGCGGATCCTGTAGCCCAGCTTCTCGTTGCGCTCGTCGAGCTCCACCCGCACCCCGGCGGCGGCCAGCCGGGCCCGCACCGTCTCGCCGTAGGCGGCGAACTTCTCCGAGATCGGCAGCACCATCGCCTGCACCGGCGCCAGCCAGAGCGGGAAGGCACCCGCCGTCTGCTCGATCAGGATCGCCAGGAAACGCTCGACAGACCCTAGCATGGCCCGGTGGATCATGACCGGCTGGTGTTCCGCGCCGTCCGGCGCCACGTAGCTCAGGCCGAAGCGCTGCGGCATCTGGTAGTCGAGCTGCACCGTGCCGAGCTGCCAGCTCCGGCCCAGGGAATCCTTGACGTGGAAGTCGATCTTCGGGCCGTAGAAGGCGCCGTCGCCCGGGTTGACCTGGTAGGGCATGCCCCGGCCGTCCAGCACCCGCGCCAGCGCGGCCTCGGCGTGGTCCCAGGTCTCGTCCGAGCCGACCCGCTTCTCCGGCCGGGTCGACAGCTCGATCTTCACCTCGTCGAAGCCGAACGTCCGGTAGACCTCCAGGATCATGTCCGTGGCGGCCAGCACCTCGGCCTCGATCTGCTCCTCGGTGCAGAAGATGTGGGCGTCGTCCTGCTGGAACGAGCGCACCCGGAACAGCCCGTTCGTCACGCCGCTGCGCTCGTAGCGGTGCAGCCGGCCGAAGTCCGAGTAGCGGATGGGCAGGTCGCGGTACGAGCGCAGCCGGGTCGAGAAGATCAGGCAGTGCGTCGGGCAGTTCATCGGCTTCACCGACATCTGCCGCTCGTCGGCCTCGGTGAAGAACATGTTCTCGCGATAGTTCGCGTAGTGGCCCGACGTCTTCCACAGCTCCAGGTCCAGGATCTGCGGCGTGATCACCTCGCCGTAGCCGTAGCGGGTCTGCAGCTCGCGCACGAAGTCGACCAGCGCGATGTAGATCGACGCGCCCTTGGGATGGAGGAACGGCATGGCCGGCGCCAGCGGGTTGAAGCTGAAGAGGTCCAGCTCCTGGCCCAGCCGGCGGTGGTCGCGGGCCCGCGCCTGCTCCTGCCGCTCCAGGTACTCGTCCATCTCCTTCTGGGAGCCGAACGCCGTGCCGTAGATGCGCTGCAGGCGCTCGTTGGCCTCGTCGCCCTTCCAGTAGACGGCGGACGCCTCGAGCAGCTTCACCGAGCCGACCTGCGACAGGTTCTGCACGTGCGGCCCGCGGCAGAGGTCGGTGAACCGGCCGTCGCGGTAGAGGGTGATCGTGTCGCCCTCGGGGATGTCCTTGAGCCGCTCGACCTTCAGGGTCTCGCCCATCTCGCGGAAGATCCGCTCGGCCTCCTCGCGGGAGACCTCGACGCGCTCGAAGGCGCTGCCCTCGGCGACGATCTCGCGCATCTTCTCCTCGATCTTCTCGAGGTCCTCGGGCGTGAAGGGGCGCGGGAAACGGAAGTCGTACTGGAACTTCTCCGTGTGGTCCTGGCGGCCGGCGTCGTACTCCGCCTCCGGCCAGAGCCGCTTGACGGCGTCGGCCAGCACGTGCTCCGCGCTGTGGCGCACGAACTCGCCGGCCTCGGGGCTCTTGACGGTGAAGATGCGGAACGCGCCGCCCTCCTGGAGCGGCAGGCGCAGGTCGATCTTCCGGCCGTCGAGCTCGGCGCCCACGGCATCCTTCGCCAGGCGGGGGCCGATCGAGGCCGCGACTTCGAGCGGAGTGGTACCGGCCGGCACCGTGCGCACGGAGCCGTCGGGCAGGGTCAAGCTGAGGGAATCGGTTATCGTCTCCATGAGACCATGGTCTTCACTAAGCATACAACTGGAAATGGAAAAGCTCCCGGGCCGCGGCCCGCGCCGGCGGAGATCACGAGAGGGGAGGATGGTAGGCGCTAGCGGACTCGAACCGCTGACCTCTACCGTGTGAAGGTAGCGCTCTAACCAGCTGAGCTAAGCGCCTGAGCATGAGGCTGAAATCGGCCACCAGTTGGGGCTGCGGTCTCCCGTATGGTTCTCTCGATCTGATGCCGAATTCCACTCCTGACAGTGCATGGTAGGCCCAAGCGGACTTGAACCGCTGACCTCTACGATGTCAACGTAGCGCTCTAACCAACTGAGCTATGGGCCTATGATGTCTACCCCTCTTGGCTGTGCCAAGGGAGGGGAAGGGTAACAAAGGAGCGGGCCGGTGTCAACGTGAGCGGGGGCGGGGCGATTTCCCCTTGGGCCCGACGATTTGGCCTCCGCGCCGGACGGTTTTCCTCAAGCGCCGCACGACCTTCCCTTCGGGCCGAACGGCTTTCCCTCCGGGCCGCATCGTTTTCCCTTCCGGCCGCACGATCCGCCCGGACCGCCGGACGGTTTTCCCTTCGGGGCCAGCGGTCGGGCTCGCGGGCCGCGTCGCTTTCCCGCCGGGGCGGGCAGCTTTCCCCCCGGGATCAATGACTTTCCCCCGGAGCCGGGCGGTTCGTCGTTCGGGGAAAATGGTCCGTCGTCGGGGGCGGACGGCATTTCCCTTGGGCCGGACGGTTTTCCCCCGGGGGAAAACGATTTTCCCCCGGGGCCGGACGGTTCGTCTTTCGGGGCGGGCGATGCGCCCCGGTTCCGCGGCCGCCCGTCGGCGGGGGTTAACGCCCGCGGACTCGGGGCGGACCTCAGAGGACCGGTCCGCGCACCATCGCCAGCCATCCCTTGAGGTATTCGCCCTGCGGGTGGGTGATGGCGACCGGGTGGTCCGGCGCGGCGGCGAGGGGCTCGAGGAGGGCGACGCGGACGCCGGCCTCGGTGGCGGCGGCGAAGAAGATCTGGCGGAAGAGCTTGGCATCCACCGCGCCGCTGCAACTGAAGGTGAGCAGGAAGCCGCCGGGCTCGACCCGGGCCAGGGCCAGGCGGTTCAGGTCCTTGTAGGCGCGGGCGGCGGCATCGAGATCCGGACGCTTGCGCACCAGGGGCGGCGGATCGCAAACGACCAGGCCGTAGGTCTCCGTGCGCGCCCGCAGGTCCTCGAAGACGTTCGCCTTGACCCACTCGGCGCGGCCGTCGTCCAGGCCGTTGGCGGTGACGTGCTCGCGCCCCCGCTCGAGGATGCGCGCCGAGGACTCGACGAGCACCAGCCGCGTGGCCCCGCCGCGCAGGGCGTAGAGCCCGAAGGCGCCCGTGTGGGCGAAGAGGTCGAGCACCGAACGGCCGCCGGCCAGGCGCTCGACCCGGCGGCGGTTCTCCCGCTGGTCGCAGTAGAAGCCCGTCTTCTGCCCGCCCGAGATCTCGGCGGCGAAGGCGAGCCCCGACTCCAGGAAGCGGGCCTCGGCCGGCGGCTCGCCCGCGATCGCCTCGTCGCCCTCGTGCGCCAGCCCTTCCGCCCGGCGGACCGGCACGTCGTTGGACTGCTGGATGGCGAGACCCGGCAGGGCTTCCGACAGGGCGGCGTAGGCTTCGCCGCGCACGGCTTCGAGGCCCGCCGCCGTGATCTGGCTCACCAGAACGTCGCCGAAACGGTCCACCGTCCAGCCCGGCACGCCGTCGCCCTCGGCGTTGAGCAGACGGTAGCCGGTGGTGTCGGGCGGCAGGACGGCCTGGCGCAGGGCCAGGGCCTCGGCGATGCGGGCGGCGAAGAAGGCCCGGTCGGCCGCCTCGACGCCCGCGCCGAGCATGCGCACGCGGATCTGGGAGCGGGGGCTGTGCAGGCCCAGCCCGAGGGGGCGCCCCTTGGCGTCGAAGACGCGGGCCAGGGGAGCGTCCTCGGGACCCTGGAGCCGGTCGACGGCCCCCGAGAAGATCCAAGGGTGGCCGTCGCGGACCGCCTTCTCCCGGCCCGGCTTGAGCGTGACCCGGACCTCGGGGGAGCCGCTAACCGTCCGCTCCCTTGGTCTTGGCCGCGGTGGCGGCGCCCGGCTGATGGCCAGCGGCGGCGCGGACGACGAAGGGCGCGACGCTGGTCTCGGTGCCTCCCTGGGCATTGGTCACGGTCACCAGCAGCAGGTACTCGCCGGGCTGAAGCTTCGGCGGCTGGAAGGTGGCGGTCAGCCGGTCGGGGCCGTCCGCCGTCGCCGCGTCGCGGCCGAGGATCTCGATCTTCCCCTCCCCCGCTTCCTTGCCGTCGGCGGTCATGATCATGGCCTGGGCCGTGAGCTGCCCCGCGCCCAGGCGGTAGCCGACGAGGGAGACGGCGGCGGCCTGGTCCGGCAGCAGGTCCGGCCGCGAGGCGGGGATGAAGGGCTGGTCGCGGGCCATGAACGGATAGGGCACCTGGCCCGCCCGGGCGTTGGCCTCGCGCACCATCAGCCAGCGGCCGGCCGGCTCGGGGAAGAACGGCGGCAGCAGAACGGGCGCGGACTGCGCCGAGAAGGCCGGCACGTCGAGCGAGGCGACGCGCATGCCCGCGGCCCCGGTCTGGCCGTTGCGCACCAGCACCCGGATGGAATAGGAGCCGGGCGCGAGGTCGAGATCGCCGAAGAACTTGACGCCGGTGCGGCGCACGGAGTCGCCCACCTTGGCGAGGTCGAGGCCCATCGTCTGGGTGAAGAAGTCCTTGACGGCTCCCTTGTCGTCCAGAGCGTAGACGTAGACCTCGGCCGGCGCGGCGGCACCCTGGCTGCCGGCGAGCAGGCTGGCGCCGTCGATCTCGATCACCACCGGCACATAGGCCTTCTCGCCGCCCACCTTGAACGGCGCCGCCAGCACGGCGAGGCCCACCGGCCCGCCCTCCTGGCCGGAGACGACCTGGCCGGCCGCCTGCAGCGTCTTCTCGATGGCCGTCCGCTGCCCGTAGGGCTTGGGCGCGAAGTAGCCGGGGCGGTAGACCACCCGGCCGTTGCCGGCGCGGCCGTTCCCGGTGTTTTTGAGCTCGACGCGGATCTTGTGGTACTCCCCGTCCTGCTTGACGTCGGGCTGGAAGCTCAGCACGTAGGTGACGCTCGTGCGCTCGAGCATCTTCTCCATGGCGGCCCCCAGGTCGTTGAAGTTCTGGTAGAGCTCGCCGCCCGTCGAGTTGGCCATCACGAACAGGCCGTCGGCGCCCGCGGAGCGCGCCGCCCGCAGGTCGTCGCCGCTCGCCCGCACGCCGCCGACGTCGATGGCCTGGATCACGCAGTCGGCGCGGCGCAGGGCCTCCAGCATCTTCTCGAGGTCGTTGCCCGCCTTGGTGTTGCCGTAGCGCTGGTCGTTGTCGACGTTCCAGATGTCGCCGCGGACGGAGTTGGTGTCCATCTGCTGGATCTCGGCCTGGTCGGTGGTGCCCAGGGCGAGGGCGCTTTCGAAGCCCTCGGAGAGCAGGAGCACGTTCTTGCGGCCGTCCACGGCGTCCATGGCGTCGGCGAAGACGCCCACGGCGCGGGTGAAGGCGGCGAGCGTGCTGCGCCTCTTCTCCCGCTCGCTGCGCTCGACGGCGGCGAAGCTCGAGACGGTGGCCTCGCGGCCGGTGTACGCCGTCTCGGCGTCGGCGCTCTCCACCGCCTTGCTCTGGACGCCCTTGAAGGAATCGTCTTCCCCGCCGCCGGCGAGCAGCAGGGGATCGGAGGCGAAGTGGTTCTGGACGGGGCTCAGGCGGTCGATGGCCTTCTCGACCTGCCCGCGGTCCGGGGTGAAGCCGAGCACGAGCTGCGGCCCCTGGGACGGCAGGTAGGCGGCGACGGCGATCAGGTCCGACGGATGGAAGGAGCCCTGGAGGAGCTTCTTCGCCGCCTCGCGAGCCCGGGTCAGCGAGTTGGGCTTGGAGTAGCCGAGGTCGAACAGCAGCACGAACCGCCGCCGCGCCGAGGCGGGCATCCGGCGGGCGGCCTCGGGCTTGTCGGAGGGGACAGTCTCCAGGTCGAGGACTTCGAAACCGGTGATCGCCTGCTTCTCGCGGCCCTGGTAGACCTCGAAGTCGGCGGCGGTGAGCCCGCGCACCGGCTTGCCGTCGCGCACCACCTGCACCGGCACCTCGACGACGACGACGCTGGTGGACTCCGAGAACCTCTTGTCCTGGGCGTGCAGCGGCCCGACAGCCCCCATCAGCAACAAAGCCGCGGCGGCGAGCCGCGACAGCCTGCTTGAACGGCCGTACCTCTCGATGGACTCCATGATCCCGCCTCCTTCTTGCCCTCTACGGATTCAGATCGGCTTCAGAAGAAAAAAGTTCCCTCTCTGGAGAGCACAACGAAGCGGAGCGGCTCATCCCCTCGCGCGGGGCCCGACGAGGAACCGCAGGCTGCCGCCGGCCTCCGGCGCTCCCGGCACGGTGACTTTCAAGACGTAGACGCCCGGTTTCAGGTCGGCGGGCGGCCGGAAGGTGGCGATGATGCGGTCGGCGCCGGTGGCGCCGCCGGCGCGCTGGTCGATCAGCTCGAGGCTGCCTCCCGGGATTTCCTTGCCGTCGGCCAGCACGCGGGCCTGGGCCTTCCAGGGTCCGGCCCCCAGGTTGAAGCCGGCGATGACCAGCCGGGCCTCCCGGCCGGGCGTCAGCACGGGCAGCGCGGCGGGCACGAAGGGCTCGTTGCGCAGCAGGAACGGGTAGGCCGGCCGCTTCTCCTCGCCCCGCGGCTCCTCCTGCACCATCAGCCAGCGGCTGGACGGCTCGGGGAACAGCGGCGGCAGCAGGACCACCTCGCCGCCGGCGAACGCCGGCACGTGGACGGGCACGACCCGCAGGCCGGAGACGCCGGTGGCGCCGTTGCGCACCAGCACGCGCAGCGAGTAGTCGCCGGGCAGCAGGTCGAGATGGCCGAAGAACTTGAGGCCGTTCTGCCGGAGCGGCGCCCCGGCCTTGGTGAGGTCGAGGCCGATGGTCTGGCTGAGGAAGTCGTGCACCGCCCCGAGCCCGTCGAGGGCGTAGACGTAGATCTCGACGGGGAGCTTCGCCGGCTGCCGGCCGGCCAGCAGGGTGGCGCCCTCCACCTCGACCAGCACCGGCACGTACGCCTTCTCCCCTTCGGACCTGAACGGCACCGCCAGCACCGAGGTGACGACGGCGTCGCTCTCCTCGCCGCTCATCACCTGGTTGGCGGCCTCCAGCAGCTTCTCGATGGGATCCTGCTCGGCGTAGGGCCGGGGGAGGTAGTAGCCCGGCCGGTGCACCAGCCGCGCCCCGTGCAGGGGCTTCTTGAGCTCCACCCGCAGCCGGTGGTACTCGCCTTCCGGCTGGAGACGGTCGGGCTCGATCGCCAGCACGTAGGTGACGCTGGTGCGCTTGAGCATCTGCCCCATGGCGGCGCCGAGGTCGTTGAAGCTCTCGTAGAAGTCGCCGCCGGTCCCCCGGGCCATCATCAGGAGGCTGTCGCGGCCGCCGACGCGCGGCACGCCTCGATTGGCGCCGGCACTGGAGTCACCGGCCGTGCGCACGCCGGCGATGTCGACGGTCTGGATCACGCAGTCGGCGCGGCGGAACTCCTCGAGCATCCGCTCGACGTCGTTGCTGGTCTCGGTGAGGCCGTAGCGCTCCTCGGAGCTGATGCGCCAGGACTCGCCATGGAGGGTGTCCTCGCGCATCTCCTCCTGGCGCCCGCCGTCGAGCGTGCCCTGGACGAGGGCGCTGTCGAAGCCCTCGGAGAGGAACACCAGGTACTTGCGCCCCTCGACCACCGAGATCTGGCGGGCGAGGTCGGAGAGCGAGCGGGTGAAGTTGTTGATGTGGTTCCGCTGGGCGGCGCGGTCAGCCCGGTCGACGCCGTTGGTGACCGCCTCCATGCGGATGCCGGCGGCCACGTCGGTGGCGTCCGCCAGCGGATCGCGGGCGATCGGCGCCGTCCCGTTGCCGGTGGCGTTCCCCGCCCCCAGGACCTCCTGGAGCACCAGGCGCAGCGGATCGACCGGACGCGCGACGAGGTCGGGCAGGCCCAGCGAGTGCAAGGCGTTGTCGAGCTGCCGCCGGTCGGAGGTGAAGCCGAGGACGAGCTGCGGTCCGCGCGAGGCGCTGTAGGTGGCGACGGCCACCAGGTCGGCCGGATGGAGGATGCCGAGTAGCCCGGCGGCCGCCTGCCGTGCCCGGGCGATCGATTTGGGCTCGGAGAACGCCAGGTCGAACAGGAACAGGAAGTGCCGGCGGGCGGCGGACGGCACTCCCGCCGCCACGCGCCCCGGGCCCGCGGGTCCGAGCAGGTCGAGCGCCTCGAAGCCGGCCACCGGCAGCCGGCGGCGCCCTTCCCAGACTTCGAAGTCGTCGGCCGTCAGTCCGCGCACCGGCTCGCCGTCGCGCACCACCTGCACCGGCACCTCGACGGACAGCACCTGCGTGGAGCCGGAAAAGGCGGGCGGGGAGGCGGCCGGAGGGGCGGCGGGAGGCGGGGCCTGCGCGCGCCCGGACGCGGCGAGGGCGAGACCCACGAGCGCGAGCCCCAACCCGCCATGCCACGAAGTCCTTCGCCTCATACCGCCTTTACTATCTCATACCGCCTTCGGCTCAGGTCATACCGCCTTCAGGCTCAGCTCATACCGCCTTCGGCCTCAGCGGCCGCGCGCCGCCGCCGCTCCCCCCACGGCAAAGCGGGCCGCGCTCGTCTCCGGCTTGCCCGAGGCGCCGGTCACCGTCACCTGCAGCGTGTACTCGCCCGGCTGCAGGGCCGGCGGCTGGAAGGTGGCGGCCACCCGGACCGGGCCGGTCGCTCCGCCCTCCTTCTCGGCGAGCGTGAGAGAGCCGCCCGGGATCTCCTTGCCGTCCGCCGACAGGACCTTGTGCTCGGCCTTGAGGTCGCCCGCGCCGAGGTTGTAGCCCTGGAGCACCAGGGCCGCCCCCTGCCCCGGGGTGAGCACCGGCAGCGAGGCGGGGATGTACGGAGCGTCCTTGAGCATGAAGGGATAGGCCGCCTGCGGCTGCCCCTCCTTCGGGTTCTCGCGCACCATCAGCCAGCGGCCGGGCTGCTCCGGGAAGAGCGGCGGCAGCAGCGCCGCCTCGCCGGCCGCGAAGCCCGGCACGGAGACCGGGGTCACCCGCAGGCTGGAGGCGCCGGTGGTGCCGTTGCGCACCAGGGTGCGCAGCGAGTAGTTGCCCTTGGGCAGCTCGACGTGGCCGAAGAACTTGAGGCCGCTCTGGCGCAGGGTGGATTCGGCCTTGGTGAGGTCGAGTCCCAGCGTCTGCGAGAGGAAATCCTGCACGGAGCCGTTCTGGTCGATGGCGTAGACGTAGATCTCCACCGGCAGCTTGGCGTCCTGCTTGCCCGCCAGGAGGCTGGCGCCGTTGACCTCGATGAGCACCGGCACGTACGCCCGGTCCTTGCCCGACGCGAAGGGGGCCGCCATCACCGAGACGGCGACCGAGCCGCTCTCCTCGCCCATCACCGAGTTGGCGGTCTCCAGCAGCCGCTGCAGCGGCGCCTGCTCCTTGTAGGGCCGGGGGGCGTAGTAGCCGGTCCGGGCGACCACCCGCGCGCCGCGCGGAGCGTTCTTGAGCTCCACCCGCAGCTTGTGGAAGGTGCCGTCCGGCTTGAGGCTGTCGGGCTGGAAGGAGAGCACGTAGGTGACGCCGGTGCGGCGCAGCATCTGCCCCATGGCGGCCGAGAGGTCGTTGAAGTTCTCGTACAGCTCGCCGCCGGTGCTCTTGGCCATGTTGAAGAGCGCCTCGCGGCCGTTCTTGCGCTGGAAGCCCTGGTCGGCGCCGGCGCGCAGGCCGCCGATGTCCACCGCCTGGATCTGGCAGTCGGCCCGGCGGAACTCCTCGAGCATCTTCTCGACGGCGTTCTGCGAGCGGGTGTCGCCGAACTGGTCGTCCGAGCCCGTGCCGCCGGTCGGCGCCAGGATCCGGTCGTTGCTCGTCGCCGTATCGGCGGAATCCACCGCCTCGGAGCCCGTCGAGGGGCCCTTGCCGGCGATCAGGGAGGCGTCGAAGCCTTCGGAGAGATAGACCACGTACTTGCGTCCATCGACTTCGCCCATCAGACGGGCGAGGTCGGCGAAGGACTTGGTCATGTTGCGCAGCACCTGCTGCTGGACGCCGCGCTCGACCCTCTCCGACTGGGTGCTCAGGGTCTCCAGCGTGTCGATGAGGGCGGCCTCCTTGGCCTCCTTGATCTCCCGCTGCGAATCCGACCCGCCGCTGCCGGCCGGCGCGGACTGAAGAGCGTCGCGAGTGCTGGTCAGGACGAGCCGCAGGGGATCGGGCGAGCGGTCGACGAGCTTGGGCAGGCCGAGCGTGTCCAGCGCGGCCGTGATCTGTTTGCGGTCCGGCGTGAAGCCGAGCACGAGCTGCGGGCCGTTCTGCGAGCTGTAGGTCGACACCGCCACCAGGTCCGTCGGGTGCAGCCCCTCGATGACGCCGAGGGCCGCCTGGCGCGCCTTGCCGATCGATTTCGGCTCGGAGAAAGAGAGGTCGAACAGCATCAGGAAGTGCCGCCGCGCCGAGACCGGGATCTGGTTCGCCGCCGGCGAGCCGGGCGCCGCGGAAGTCGCGAGGTCGAGCACCTCGAAGCCCGTGACCGGCATCTTCTTGCGGCCGTCGTAGACCTCGAAGTCGGCGGCCGTCAGGCCGCGGACCGGCTCGCCGTCCTTGACCACCTGGACGGGCACCTCGACGACCGTGACGTCGGTGGCCTCCGTGAAGGTCTGCGCCGCCGCGGGCCAGGCCCCCAGCCCCAGGCCGGCGGCCAGGAACCCGGCGGCGAATCGTTGAAGTCGGCTACCCTTTCTCATGCATCCTGTCCTTTCGGCCCTCATGGTTTTTGGATCGACCTCCGATGGACTCCCGACCAGCAAAAGAAGAAGACATAAAATAGAACCTTACAAAGGTACCACCGATGCCGCCGTCATTGTGAAGCAGGCGGTGAAGCAGGCGGCGCAGCAGGCGGCGCGGCGGACGCGGCGCCGACCACGAACGGGGCGCTGCTCGCTCCGGCGGAGCCCGCCTCGCCGCTCACCGTGACCCGCAGCACGTACTCGCCGGGCGCCAGCCGGGGCGGCGTGAACGCCGCCGACAGGCGGTCGGGGCCTGAGCCGCCGCCGCTCTCGCGCTCCAGCACCCGCACCCCGCCGGTGCCGGCCTCCTTGCCGTCGAGGGTCAGCACCTGGGCCTCGGCCTTGAGGCTGCCCGGACCGAGGTTGTAGCCGACCAGCGCCAGGGGGACCTCGCGTCCCTCGGCCAGCGCCGGCCGCGAGGCCGGGATGTAGGGCTGCTGCTTGGCCATGAACGGATAGGGCACCTGCGCCCCTCGCGGCGACTCGCGGGTCATCAGCCAGCGGCCCGCCGGCTCGGGAAAGAGCGGCGGCAGCAGCACCGGCCCGGCGGCGAAATCCGGCACGGTGAGCGGCGACACCCGCAGGCTGAAGGCGCCGGACGTGCCGTTGCGCACCAGCGTGCGCACCGAGTACTCGCCGGCCGGCAGCTCGAGGTGGCCGAAGAACTTGAGGCCGGTCTGCCGGATCGCCGGCTCCACCTTCGCGAGGTCCATGCCGAGCTGCTGGAAGAGGAAGTCCTGGATGGCCCCAGCGGCGTCCAGGGCGTAGACGTAGATTTCCACCGGCAGCACCGGCTGCGGCCCCTGCGGCTTGCCGGCGAGCAGGGTGGGCCCGTCCACCTCGATCAGCACGGGCACCCAGGCCAGCCCGCCCGGGGCGCGGAAGGGCGCCGCCAGCACGGCGCTGCCGATCGAGCCCGACTCGGCGCCGCCCATCAGCCGCGAGGAGGCCTCGAACAGCTTCTCCAGCGGGTTGAGCTGCGGGTAGGGCCGGGGCGCGTAGTAGCCCGACCGGTAGGCGAGGCGGGCGCCCCGCGCCGCGCCCTTGAGCTCCACCTTGATTTTGCGGTACTCGCCGGCGGTCTTGGCCTTCTCCGGCTGGAAGGAGAGGACGTAGGTGAGGCTGGTGCGCTCGAGGATGGCGCCGACGCCCGCCGCGAGGTCGTTCGAGCTCTGGTACAGCTCGCCGCCGGTGCCCTTGGCCATGGTGAGGAGGCTGTCCTTGCCGCCCACCCGGGCGCCCCCCCGCTGCTCGCCGCCCGCCCGCAGGCCGCCGGTGTCCACCGCCTGGATCACGCAATCGGCGCGGCGGAGCTCCTCCAGCATCCGCTCGACGTCGTTGACGGAGCGGGTGCTGCCGAAGCTTTCGTCGGTGCTGGCGAGGGCCGGGTCGGAGGTCACGTCGCGCCCGCCGCCCTCGCCGCCCGAGATCAACGACGAGGTGCCGGCATTGCCGGTGAGCAGCGAGCCGTCGAACCCCTCGGAGAAGTAGACGATCTGCTTGCGCCCGGGCATGGCTCCCAGCAGGCGGGCGAGATCGGAGTAGGAGCGGGTCAGGGCCGTCACGGCGGCCTTCTGGTCGGACCGGCCCGTCTCCTTGTTCATCTCGGCGAGCTGGGGGCCCAGGATGTCCCGGGTCAGGAGCGCCCCGGTGCTGGCGGCGTCGGCTTCCAGGGAGCGCCCGGCGAGCTGGCGCTGGTCCGCCCCCTTGCCGGGCGGCGCCAGCACCAGGCGCAGCGGATCGGAGGGCTGGCCGGAGCCGGACGTCAGCCCCAGCGTCTCCAGGGCCGAATCCACCTGCCGCCGGTCGGATGTGAAACCGAGGACGATCTGCGGTCCGCGGGCGGCGCTGTAGGTCGCCACTCCCACCAGGTCGCCGGGGCGCAGCCCCTTGATCACCAGGTCGCGGGCCGCGTCGCGCGCCCCGACGACCGACTTGGGGTCGGAGAAGGCGAGGTCGAACAGCAGCAGGAACTGCCGCCGGCCGGCCAGGGGGACGGCGGCGGCCCGCGCCGCGGCCGGCGCGGCCAGGTCGACCACGTGAAAGCCCGTGATGGCCTGCTTCTTCCGCCCGTCGTAGACCTCGAAGTCGGCGGCCGTAAGCCCGCGCACCGGCTGGCCGTCCTTCACCACCTGCACCGGCACCTCGACCTCGACGACGTCCGTGGCGCCCGCGAACGTCTGCGCCAGGGCAGCCGCGGTGGGCGCTCCGCACGCCAGCGCCAGCGCCAGGGGGGCGCCCAGCCGGCCGAGCCCGGTCCAGATCCGTCCGTTCCGCCCGTTCCGCATCACTGCCTCCCGGGGCCTCGCCCTCGATTTATGATTGATCAGCTCATCAGAACTGCAAGATATATCAGTTCAGGACCTGGAACGGTAGAGAATTCGTTTCCTTGTGCCCCGTCGCGGGATCGGTCACGGCGACCTGGAGGACGTAGTCGCCCGCCAGCAGGCCCGCGGGATCGAAGGTGGCGAGCAGCTTGTCCAGCCCCGGAATGCCGGTCGCCTTGCGCTCCACCTTCGACAGCCGCCCGGCGACCGACTTGCCGTCCGCCGCCACTACCTGCCCATGGACGGCGAGATCGCCCTTGGCCAGGTTGTAGGCCACGAGGCAGAAGCGGGCCGGCTTCTCGCGGTTGAGCGTCGGGCGGGCGGAGGGCACGTAGGGCTCGCCGTCGACGGTGAAGGGGTAGATCACCGACGGCTCCTGCCCGCCGGCCTCCGTCTCGCGCACCATCAGCCACTTCTGGCGGTCCTCCATGAAGAAGGGCGGCAGCAGGACCGGATCGGCCTGGGCGTAGGTGGGCACCTCCACCCGGGCGGTCTCGACCCCCGTGCGCCCGGTGTCGGAGTTGCGCACCAGCACCCGCACCTGGTAGCTGCCGGGCGGCAGATCGAAGTGGCCGTAGTACTTGACGCCGCCGTCCAGCATTTTCTGGCGGTTGCGGTCCTTCTCGAGGTCGATCGCCACGCGCTGGTTGAAGAAGTCCTGCATCTGCCCCTTGGCGTCGCTGACGTAGCTGTAGATCTCCACGTTCAGCTTCTTGGCCGTCTGCCCTTCGAGCAGGCTCTTGCCGCCGATCTCGACGATCACCGGCACGTAGGACTGGGCCGGGTTGGCGCGGAACGGGGCGGCCAGCACGTTGAGGTCGACGTCCTCGCGCGGCGCGGCGCTGGCGATGCCGTCGGAGGCGAGGAGGCTCTTCTCCAGCGGATCGAGGTCCCTGAACGGGCGCGGCGCGTAGTAGCCCGTGCGGTGCGACAGGCGGGCGCCCGGCGGCAGCTTCGCCTTCACCCGCAGGCGGTGGTAGAGGCCGTCGGGCTTCAGGTCCGAGCGCTCGAAGGTCAGCAGATAGGTCACGCTGGTGCGGTCGAGCACCCGTTCGAGCGGCTCGCGCAGGTTGTTGGCGTCCTTGAACAGCTCGCCGCCGGTCTCGTTGGCCATGTAGAACAGCGACTCCTGGCCGCTCGGCCGCGCCCGCTCGTCGGCGCCCGCCCGCAGGCCGCCGATGTCCACCGCCTGGATCACGCAGTCGGCGCGGCGGAACTCGTCGATCATCTTGTTGAGGTCGCCCTGCAGGCTGGTGTTGCCGTAGCGCTGGTCGTTGTCGACCCGCCAGGTCTCGCCGAACATGATGCTGACGTTGTCGGCGTCGGCCTCCGCGTCCGTGGTCTGGCGGCCGAGCAGCAGGCGGCTGTCGAAGCCCTCGGAGAACAGGAGGACGTTCTTCCTGCCCTTGACGGAGTTGAGGGTGCGCGCCATGTCGCCGAGCGACCGGGAGTAGCCGGAGATCCGGCCCATCTCGAAGGCGCGCTCGCTGCGCTCGGCGGCGAAGCTGACCGTCTTGAGGTAGTCCAGCAGGATCTGGTCCTTCTGCGCCCTCAGATCCGTGCCGTCGCTCTGGCCGATGCCCTGCATCGTCTGACCGCCCGGCGGCTCGATCAGGAAGCGCAGCGGATCGGTGCGGCGCGCGTCGAAATTGCGGCGGTAGCCGAGCGTGTCGATGGCCCGCGCGAGCTGCGCCCGGTCGGGGGTGAAGGTCACGACCAGCTTGGGCCCGTTCTCGACCGAGTAGGTGGCGACGGCCGCGAGGTCCGCCGGGTGCAGCGACGTCAGGACGAAGTCGCGCGCCGCCAGGCGGGCCCGGAGGATCGAGGTCGGGCTGGAGAACGACAGGTCGAACAGGAACAGGAAGTGGCGCCGGGCGCCCGAGCGCAGGCTCGAAGGCTGGGCCTCGGCCCCCCCTTCGACCGCGGCCTCGTCGAGCGTCTTCAGGTCGATCACCTCGAAGGAGCTGATCTTCTGCGCCTCGTTGCCGTCGTAGATCTCGAAGTCGCCGGCCGTCAGGCCCCGCACGGGCTGGCCGTCGCGGCCGACGACGTTGACCGGCACCTCGACCGCCACCACCTGGGACGTACCCTCGAAGGTTGAGGCCGGCTGCTGCACGGGCGCCGCAGCCGCCATGAGCACTGCCGCGAGCGGCGGCAGGAGCGGGAGGAAACGGAGGGAGGGTCGGTGACGGAAAACTTCGAGCACGCGCATCGCGGCCTCCTTGAGCTGCCTTGAAAAGCCATGGTACTACCGGGGCCTGGCCCCGTACAGCTCCGAATGGGGAAAGAAGGAGTACCAGCCGAACCAGAAGGCCTGGTGCCCCGGCAGCCGCTCGAGCGGCTTCGCCTCCCCGCCCTTCGCCTCGCCCCCGGCGGTCTCAGGGGTCAGCGAGTCCTCGCCGACGGTCCAGCGGCGGCCCTCGCCGTCCACCAGCTCGCCCGCCCGGGCGCCGGGAGCGAACGCCAGCCCGCCGCCGCGGTAGGCCCGCACCGCTCCCGACTCGGCATCGGCCACCACCACCAGGGACTCGCCGCCCAGACGGTCGTTGATCACCCGCTCCTCGAGGGCCCGCGCCACGGGATAGGCCTTGGCCTGGTCGCCCAGGCGGACGGCGTAGACCTCGGCCTTGGGATCGAGGGCGCCGCTCTTCTGCCAGACGGGGAAGGAGACGCCCGCCCGCCGGCGGTCGGCGGCTCCCGGCACGTAGCTGAAGCCCCAGCGGCGCTCCATCTCGCGGTCGAGGGCGAGCACGGTGGTGCCGGGGTGGCGGGTCCGCCACTCCTTCCAGGTGGTGACCGTCAGCGGCAGCACGGGCAGGCGGACGGGGCTGCGGGCCAGCCGCCCCACCGCCGGCTCGCCCGTCAGGTTGTTCCACAGCGACTGCGTCTGGCGGTCGATCATCAGCTTGTTGGACCGGTAGAGCAGGCCCGAGGTTCCGAAGGTGTAGGCCCCCCCGGCGGGAGTGCGCGTCGAGTAGAGGACGCCCGAGCCGCAGAGGGTGCAGTAGGAGAGGGTGACCGGCTCGCCGCCGACCACGTCGTTGAGCATCTCGTGCCAGTCGAGGATCCGTAGCGGGTAGGCGCGCTGCGCGCCGCCGACGCTGACGCCGAAGACCCGCTCGGAGTCGGACAGGTACGTCGCCTCGGCCGCCCCCTGGTGGGCCGGCTGGTCGAGGGCCGGGATGCCCTCCACCGGCACGCCGCCGAAGACGATCTCCTCCGGGCGGATGCGCGCCGGCGCGCCGGCGTAGAGGATGGCCTTGTAGCGGGGGTCGATGCGCGCGAACAGCTCGGCCTTGTAGGCCAGGTAGCCGTCCTTCGGGGCGAGGTCCGCGCGCCGGCCCACCACCTCCACCCAGTCGTGGTAGCGGTCGCTCCGCTTCTCGCCGGTCAGGGTGGCGAGGGCCGCGAGCGCCTCGGCCCGCTGGTTCTTCGGCAGGAAGAAGAAGGTGTCGACCAGCCCCGGCACCAGGGAGAGGTCGCGCGCCTCGACGAGCCCGCGCGCCGCCGCCCGCCGCTCCCCCGCCGAGCTGGAGAGGAAGCGGCGCAGCAGGCCGTAGCCCTCCTCGGAGGAGATTTCCGCCGCTCGCGCCGCCTGGGACGCGCCCCCGGCGGCCCCGGCGAAGGCCAGGAGCAGGACGGCCAGGAGGCGGCTTGGGCGGCTCACTGTCCCAGCAAGCGGGCGTACTGGAGGGCGTCCTGGTTGGTGGCGTCGAGCTTCAGGGCGCGTCCCAGGTGGTGGCGCGCCTTCTCCAGGTCGCCGAGCGCCATGTAGACCTTGACCAGCCCCAGGTGGACCTCGGGAAGCTCGCTGTCGAGGCGGAGGGCCCGCGTCACGTAGTCGAGGGCCCGGGAGTTCTCGCCCCGGCTGAGCGCCACCTCGGCCTGATAGATGAAGAAGAAGGGGTTGGTGGTGTTGGCGTCCTCGATCTTGGCCAGCAGCTGCGAGGCGTCGGCGTTGCGGCCGAGCTGCTGGAAGGCGCGCGCCATGTTGGTGAGCAGCGTCGAGTTGTCCGGGCTGATCGCGAGCCCGCGCTGGTAGGTCTCCAGGGCCTTCTCCGGCTCCCCGCCGCGCGCCTGGACGACCCCCAGGTTGTTGATCGCCTTGTCGAAGCGGGGCGCGATGCGGGTCGCCGTCGTCAGCAGCTCGCGCGCCCGCCCGAGGTCGCCGGCGAGCAGGGCCTCGGCCCCCAGATTGTTGTAGTAGTGCGCGGCGGCCGTCAGGTCGTCGATCGGCTTGAAGTCCTTGTAGGCCTTCTGGCGGTAGGGCAGGAAGTCGAAGGTGCGCAGCACGCCGTCGATGTACATGCCGGCGACGATGTGCCCCTGGCTGACCACCATGCCGTCGCGGTGGTTCCACTTCTGGAGGTCGGTGACCTCGACGTAGTAGGGGTTCAGCCCCAGCTCGCGCGCCACGCCCACGAACAGGTTGACGAACGACAGGCAGTTGCCGGCCCGGGTCTCGTAGGTCGCCACCGCGTCGCGGGTGGGGGTCAGCAGGTACTGGAGCTGCAGGCCGTCGAAGACGAACTCGTTGACCTGGTTGACCCGGCGCAGCTCGCTCTGCAGGCGCGGCAGCTTGGCGAGCTCGGCGCGGATCTCGTCGTCGAGCTCGAACGGGACGGCGATCTGCGCCGCATCCTGGCGGCCGACCTCCCGCGTGTACTGCTCGCGCAGGTAGTCCACCGAGTTGAAGGGCTTGTATTGGGCGCAGCCGGCGGCCAGCAGGGCCGTCAAAAGGAGGCAAGAGCGGAGGGCCTGCGAGGCTGTCTTTTGAAGCATAATGAGACAGGATAGCAGGGAACATGCCATGGCTTGGAGGGGCGGCGGCGGGCGGGCCGCTCCCTCGGAGACGGGCTCGCCGCGGGCCGGACCGGCGGCGGCAGTCTCCAAGAATTTGGATCGCACCGTTCAAGACTCTGAATCCGGGCGGCCAAAGCGGCTGGAGCGGCGCCGGCGTGAAGTCCCTAATATCTTCTGCTTCAGCGGGTTACGAGTTTCCCGGAAGCCTTTTCGAGAGTGGCACTCCGATTGCTTGACCCAAGGTCGAGAGATTGACTAGAGTGTCTCACTCAGACAATTGAAAGGGGGTGTTGCTCGGCACAGAGTCGCATGCGGCATTCAACGACTCACTCCGCCGCCGCGAAAGTTCGCGGTTGGCATACAACCACCACACGGGAGGTTTATTGAAAATGAAGAGCACCAACCTTTGGGGACGGATCGTAGCCGTCGCTGCGTTGCTGCTGCTGGTCGCGGGCGGCACCGCCTTCGCCCAGTTGCAGACCGGCAACCTCTACGGCACCGTCACAGACGATCAGGGTGCGGCACTGCCGGGAGTCACGGTCACCGTGACCGGCGGCGGCGCGCCGCAAGTCCAGGTGACGAACGCCCAGGGGCAGTTCCGTTTCCTGGGTCTCGGACCCAGCCAGTACGACCTCAAGGCTGAGCTCGAGGGTTTCTCCACCATCGATTACCCGAACATCGTGATCAACGTCGGCCGCAACACCAACATCGAGGTGAAGCTGTCGGCGGCCGTCGAGGACATCATCACTGTCACGGCGGAGAGCCCGCTGCTGGACGAGCGCCGCATTTCCACGGGCGCCACGGTCAGCCAGACCGAGCTCGAGAAGATCCCGACCTCGCGTGATCCTTGGGCGGTTCTCCAGACCACCCCCGGCGTCCTCACGGACCGCATCAACGTGGGTGGTAACGAGAGCGGTCAGCAGGCTCAGTACGTTGGCCCCGGCTCCGGCGGCGATCAGGCCGTCTGGTCCGTGGACGGCGTGGTGATCACCGACATGGCGGCCCTCGGCTCCTCGCCGGCCTACTACGACTTCGACTCGTTCGAAGAGATGCAGGTCACGACGGGTGGCACGGACTCGACCATCGCGACGGGTGGCGTCGTCCTCAACATGGTGACCAAGCGCGGCACCAACGAGTGGCGCGGCACCGGCCGTTACTACCTCACCGACGATCAGTACCAGTCGGACCTCAGCTTCGACAGCAGCGAGCTCGGCCGGCCGGGCGCCTTCAACTCCACCAGCCGGACCCTCAACCCCATCACCGGCGCCGTCCGCGACGTCGGCGGCGTGCACACCCAGGCGGCCTTCAAGCAGGGCAACCGCATCGTCGACGTGAAGGACTACGGCGCCGAGCTGGGTGGCCCGATCGTCAAGGACCGTCTGTGGATCTGGGGTTCCTACGGCCGTCAGGAAGTGGACCTTCTGACGGTTTCCGACGTCAGCGACTTCACCGACCTGAAGACCGGCAACGTCAAGCTGAACGCGCAGATCGCCGCCAACAACTCGGCGACGGGCTTCGCGCTTCAGAGCGACAAGGTCAAGCAGGGCCGCAACGCCGGTCCGACGCGCCCCCAGGAAACCACCTGGAACCAGCAGAAGTTCGGCCCGAGCCCGACGGCCGCGAAGATCGAGGACACGCACATCTTCTCCTCGAACTTCTACCTGACGGGCCTCTACTCGATCGTGAACGGCGGCTTCGAGCTGGCTCCCCAGGGCAGCCTGACCGAGACGTCGTACCTCGACGAGAACAGCGTCTGGCACAACACGTTCCTTCTCAACCAGACGGACCGTCCGCAGACGCAGTACAAGGCTGACGCCAGCAGCTTCTTCAACACGGGCTCGCTGAGCCACGAGCTGAAGTTCGGCGCCGGCTACCGGGAGGCCGAGGTCACCTCGCTCACCCGTTGGGGTGGTCTGGGCGTCCTCTACAACGGCCCGGCTTTCTTCGGCACCTCGGACAACGTTCTCGGGCTCGCCCGCGACGGCGGTCCGGACGTGCTCAACAAGTACACCCAGGCCTACCTGCAGGATACCCTGACCGTTGGCAACCTCACGGCCAACTTCGGTCTCCGGTACGACAAGCAGGGCGGCGAGAACAAGGACCGTAGCATCCGCGCCAACCAGGCCCTGCCGAGCGTCCTCCCGGCCCTGAACTACCAGGGCGGCGACATCGGCTTCGAATGGACCAACATCACCCCGCGCCTGGGTCTTACCTACGCGCTCGGTGCTGAGCGGAAGACCCTCCTCCGGGCCAGCTACTCCCGCTTCGCCGACCAGCTCGGCTCGGGCGTGGCTTCGTGGCTGAACCCGCTGGCGGCTCCCAGCTACGCGTACTTCTACTCCTTCGCCGAAGGCATCGGCGCGGTCCCGGTGAGCTCCATCGATTTCTCCAGAGGGATCCTGTTCTACAGCGGCAACGTCAACCCGAACACCGGTGGACTTCTCCAGTCCAACGCCGTTGACTCGGACCTCGAAGCTCCTCTCACGGACGAGATCCTGGTCGGCGTGGAGCACGCGCTCCTGCCGGAGTTCGTCGTCGGCGTCAACCTCACCTACCGCCGGATCTCGGGCATTCTCGAAGCCGAAACCCTCGTCTTCGACAGTGACGACCCGTACTCCGCCGCCAACCTCAACTCGGTGGGCCGCCTCCATCGCCGTTCGGACTACGTGCCGGGCGTCGCGGGCGCGAACCATCCCATCGCCTCGGGCGGCAACTCCCGGAACGTCCGGGTTTGCGACAACGCCGCCTGCACGACCAGCCACATCGAGTCCGTTCCCCTGATCACCCCGGACGGCAAGCCGTACAACTTGAACTACTACACGCTGCGGAGCGATCTCAGCACCCGCAACGGTAGCTTCCTCGAGAACGGCGACCGGGAGCAGGAGTACAAGGGCGCCTCGGTGGTCTTCAACAAGCGTCTGGCCAACCACTGGATGCTTCGTGGCAACGTCACCTTCGCCGACTGGACCTGGAGCAAGGTCCCGACCAGCGAAGTCGAGAACCCCACCGTCCTGCTGGGTGGTGGCAACCGTGAGGGCGATGCGGTCCTCCAGGGTTCGGGCACCGGCTCGGGCGCCAAGGGCGGCATCTACATCAACAGCAAGTGGGCGTACAGCGTGAACGGTCTCTATCAGGTCGTTCCCGAGCGTCCGTGGGGCTTCAACGTGGCGCTCAACCTGACCGGCCGTCAGGGCTACCCGATCCCGTACTTCCAGCGGGTGACGACGGACGCCAACCAGCAGAACGCCAGCTACAACATCCAGGTCAGCAGCCGCCCGGACACCTACCGTCTGGACGACATTCACATCGTCGACGCGCGCGTGGAGAAGGAATTCACGTTCAGCGACTTCGGTCTGACCCTGGGTGTCGACGTGTTCAACCTCTTCAACGAGGCTTACGTCCTGCAGCGGAACCAGCGCCTGGCCCAGACCACCTCGGACTTCGTCCGCGAGGTCGTCAGCCCGCGCGTCCTGCGTTTCGGTGCGCGTCTCAGCTTCCGTTGACCAGAACCTGGTTGACCGCCTGATGAGCGCCTTCACGGGCTGATCAACGGTTGATCCAGTAGATCCAAACTAACCGCCGGGGGGCAACCCCCGGCGGTTTTTTTTTGCCCGCCATCGGAATACACTCCCCGCGCACATGGTTTGCATTCTGGAGCCTATAGGAGACCCAATCATGCTTTCACGCACCGCCAAATCGTTGATTCTTCTCGTCGTTCTTTCGCTGGTGGCCGGCGTCCCCGCCTGGGGTCAGTCCTGGGCCGGCAAGGGCCGGCTTCAGGGCGCGGTCAAGGACGAGAGCGGCAAGCCGGTCCAGGGCGCCAAGGTGCTGCTCCGCATGACCACGGACCGGGTCGATCCCAAGACCGACGGACCGGCCGCGATCACCACCGACAAGAACGGCAAGTGGTCCATCCTTGGCCTCGCCGGCGGAGCCTGGGGCATCGTCATCGAGAAAGAGGGGTTCATGCTCTCCGAGGGCCAGGTGAAGGTCAGCGAGTTCGGCATTGCCCAGCCCATCCCCGTCACCTTGAAGGTGATCCCCAAGGAGGTCATCCAGAAGGCGCAGGAGGAGAGCGCGGCCGGCAAGGCCAAGGGCGCCCTCGAGCGCGCCAACAGCCTGCTCGCCGATGGCAAGTTCGCCGACGCCCGCGCCGCCTACCAGGAGGGGATGGCCAAGCTGCAGGAGCAGACGGACACCCCGCAGGACCCGGCCCTCCAGGTGTCGATCCAGCGCGCCATCGCCGACACCTACTTCCGGGAGGGCAAGACCGACCAGGCGATCGACACGCTGAAGCAGTCGCTCACCGTGGCTCCGGACGACCCGGTCACCCTGCAGCTCCTCGTCAACCTGCTGGTGGGAGCCAACCGCGAGCCCGAGGCCAAGACCTACATGGCCAAGCTCCCCGAGGGCACCAAGGTCGACGCCAACGCCCTGCTCAACATCGGCATCAAGTCGTTCAACGACGGCAAGATGGAGCAGGCGCTCAGCGAGTTCGACCGCGTGGTCAAGGAGAACCCGGACCTGCCCGACGCCTACTACTACCGGGCGCTGGTCTACCTCAACCAGGGCAAGAACGCCGAGGCCAAGGCCGACCTCCAGAAGCTCCTCCAGATCGATCCGGGCAACAAGTACGCGAAGGATGCCAAGGAGTTCCTGAAGGACCTGAAGTAGCCCTCAATACGGCGAACAGGGCGCCCAGGCGGGGCGCCCCTTACCCCTGTTCCTTCCTTCATGCGGTCCTCTCTACTCCTGGCGCTCGCTCTTTCGACGGTCCTGGCCACCGGCTGCCAGGGCCGTCCGGGCGCCTCCGGTTCGGCCCCTTCCCACGAGGGGGCCGACGTCGTTCTGGTCACCGTCGACACCCTGCGGGCCGACGCCCTGGGCTTCGCCGGCAATGCCCGCGTCGAGACGCCGGTGCTCGACCGGCTGGCCGCGGCGGGCCGGGTGTTCGACGACGCCCATGCCCACAACGTCGTCACCCTCCCCTCGCACGCCAACATCCTGACCGGCCTCTACCCGTACCAGCACGGGGTGCGCGACAACAGCGGCTTCGCCCTGCGGCCCGACGTGCCCACCCTCGCGTCCCGGCTCAAGAAGGCCGGCTACGCGACCGGCGCCTTCGTCGCCGCCTACCCGCTGGACTCGAAGTTCGGCTTGAGCCAGGGCTTCGACGTCTACGACGACAGCTTCCCGCGCGGCTCGAACCCGGACGATTTCGTGGTCGCCGAGCGCCGGGGCGACCAGGTCGTCGCCGCGGCCCGCGCCTGGTGGGACGGCCAGAAGGGCAAGCGCCGCTTCCTCTGGGTGCATCTCTACGATCCGCACGCCGCCTACGATCCGCCGGAGCCGTTCGCCAGCCGCTACCGGGACAACGCCTACCTGGGCGAGGTGGCGGCCACGGACTCCTTCCTGTCGCCCCTGCTCCTCCCCTTTCTGGAGGGCAGGGAGACGCCCGCCCTGGTGGTCGTCACCGCCGACCATGGCGAGTCGCTCGGCGAGCACGGCGAGCTGACCCACGGCCTGTTCGCCTATGAGGCGACGCTCAAGGTGCCGCTGGTCGTCTGGGGCGCGGGCGTGGCGCCGGGACGGGACGGCCAGCCCGCCCGCCACGTGGACATCGTGCCGACGGTGCTCTCGTTCCTGGGCCTCGGCGCGCCGGAGGGGCTGCCCGGCGCCTCGCTCCTGGCCGCCGCCGGACCGCGCGAGGCGGCGGCGAGCTATTTCGAGTCGCTCAGCACCAGCCTGAACCGTGGCTGGGCCCCCCTGCGCGGCCTGCTGCGCGAGGGCCGGAAGCTCGTCGACCTGCCCCTGCCGGAGCTCTACGACCTGCCCACGGACCCGAAGGAGGAGAAGAACCTCTTCGCCCAGGAGCGGCGCGCGGCCCGCGCCCTGCGCGACGCCCTGCCCCGGGAGTCCGCCTGGCCGCCGCCCAAGGGGGCCGTGTCGCCGGAGGAGGAGGCCCGCCTGCGCAGCCTCGGCTACTCGTCCGGCTCGGGGCCGGCGAAGGCCGCCTACACCGCCGCCGACGATCCCAAGAACCTCGTCGGGATCGACCGCAAGCTGCACCAGGTGGTGGACGCCTATTCGCGCGGCCGCTACGAGGAGGCCGCCACCCTCGCCCGCGAGCTCACGGCCGAGCGGCCGGACTTCGCCGAGGCCTACGAGAACCTCGCCCTCTCCCTGCGCCAGCTCGAGCGGCACGGCGAGGCGATCGAGGCCCTGCGGAGCGCCCTCCGGCACGGGGTGGACCGCGAGGCGGTGCGCCGGCAGCTCGGCCAGGCCCTCGCCGAGACGGGCCAGGCCCAGGAGGCCGTGGCCGTGCTGGAGCCGCTCGCTGCCGGCGCGGGCACCGACGCCACCACCCTGAACGCCCTCGGCATCGCCCTCTCCGATGCCGGGCGGCACGGCGACGCCGTGGCCGTCCTGCAGCGGGCGGCCGGGCAGTTCCCCAACGATCCCAAGAGCTTCGAGAACCTGGGGATCGTGGCCCTGCGCATGGACCAGCCGGAGCAGGCGCGGGCCCAGCTCGAGCGGGCCCTGGCGCTCAACGCCAACCTGCCGATCGCCTGGAACACCCTCGGCGTCGCCCTCTACCGGCTCCAGGGGCCCGCCGCGGCCCTCGACGCCTGGGAACGCTCGGTGGCGATCGATCCCAAGCAATACGACGCCCTGTTCAACATCGGGCTGGTGGCGGCCCAGGCGGGACGCGCCGCCCAGGCACGCCAAGCGCTCACCCGCTTCGTCGCCACCGCCCCGCAGGCCCGCTTCGGGCCGGACCTCCAGAAGGCCCGCCAGATCCTGGCCCAGCTCCCCTCATGAGCCGAAGAGCCGCGCGTTGGGAACACCCCGGAGGCCGCGGTTGTTCCGGAGATTAGATAAATTTTTTGAGCCTCGGCTCGGAGCTTACGACCGATGAAGAAAACCATCGCCTTGCTGGCCATCTCTCTCCTCTCGGCGCCGCTGATGGCCCAGGCCCCGTCTCCGCCCCCTTCGGCCCTGGCGCCGGGGGCGGACAAGAGCCTGCAGGAAATCGGCAAGCTGATCCAGGACGGCAAAACGGCGGCCGCCGCCGAGAAGCTCAAGGCCCTGGAGAAAGACCCGGCCACGACGCAGCCCATGCTGTCGCTGATCGGCGCCCTCTATCTCCAGATCGACCGACCCCAGGAGGCGCTGGCCGTGCTCCAGCCGCTCGCCGACACCGAGGACGCCGTGGCAGCCGTGCTCTACAACGCGGGCCGGGCGGCGATCCTCAGCGGCAACGTGGACGCCGGGCGGCTCTACCTCACGCGCTCCGTGCTCAAGGAGCCGGCCTCGCCCGCGGCCCGCGACCTCGGCTTCCTCACCGCCCGCGAGGGCCGGGTCGTGGAGGCCTACTCGATGCTCCGCCCGTGGGCCCTGCGCAACCCCGAGGATACCGACGCCCGGCTGATGGCGGCCTCGCTCGCCCTGCAGCTCGAGCGGCCCGACGCCGCCGCCGAGCTCATCAAGGGGCTGCCCGAGACCGAGCCGGCCCTGCGGCTGCTGCGCGGCAAGATCCTGGTGCAGAAGAAGGACGGCCCCGGCGCCGTGGCGCTCCTGAGGCCCCTGCTCGCCAATCATCCCCAGGGCATGGACCTGGAGATCCGGAACAACCTCGCCGAGGCCGAGCTGCTGGCCGGCAACGCCGCCGAGGCCATCAAGCTGATCGAGGGCCACACCGCCGGCCACCCCACGGTCGCGCTGCTGCTCGCCAAGGCCCAGCGCAAGGCCGGCAACGCCGCCGCCGCGCTCGCCACCCTGAAGCCCCTGGCGGACAAGCTCCCCACGAACGCCAACGAGATGGGCGATCCGCGTCCGGCCGCGGGCATCGCCCTGGAGTACGGCACCCTGCTGCTGGAGGCCGGCAAGGCCCAGGAGGCCGGGCCGTTCCTGGAGCGGTCGACTCTCTACTATCCGCGCAACCCGGAGGCCTGGAAGGCCCTCGCCAAGGCGCTCGAAGCCTCGGGCCGCAAGGAGGACGCCCGCAAGGCCCTGGCCCAGGCGGAAGAGGCCGCCAAGCCGCCCATGAAGCCGGCGAACGCCGCCGCTCCGGCCGCGCAGGCCGCCGGGCCCGCCTCTGGGGGAGCCACCCCGGAGCCACCCCTGAGCGAGGGCCTGCAGAACGCCGTGCGCCTCATGGGCCAGGGCCAGTTCGAGCCCGCCCTCACCGCCGTCCGCCAGGAGGCCGGCATCTCCAAGGACCCCCGCGCCAAGCTGCTGGAAGTCCGCCTGCTGCTGCAGCTCAAGCGCCCCGAGGAGGCCCTGAAGGCGGCCGAGGCGGCGGTGCAGAGCGATCCGAACAATCCCGACTACCTGTATCTGCGGGGCGTGGCTCAGATGGGCCAGCAGCGCTGGAGCTCCGCCGAGCAGGATCTCCGTAAAGTCCTGCAGCTCTCGCCCCGGCACACGGGGGCGATGAACGATCTGGCGGTGCTGCTCATGAACATCAACAAGAAGGACGAGGCCATGCGGCTCCTCCAGCAGGTGCTGCAGATCAACCCGCAGGACCGGATGGCCGCGGCGAACCTCCAGCGGCTGCAGTCCGGACAGTAGGAGGGCGTCCTTGGCGCTACGGCCGCGGTCCCGGAAGGCCCTCGCGTCGGCCTTCCTCCTGGGCCTGACCGCCCTCGGCTGGGCCGCCCCCGACGACGGCGCGCTGGCCTTGATGGCCGGCACGCCGCCGGCCCAGCTCGCCGAGCGGCTGGGACGGGAGCCGGGGCGCCTGCCGGAAATCCTGGCGCCTCTCGGCCGGGCCCTCGCCTCGACCGACGCGGACCTCTCCCGCAAGGCGGGCGAGTACCTCGCCTCCTGCGCCCGGGAGCGGGGCCGGGCCCTGGCCCGTCGCGGGTCGTGGAGCCCCGGCGAGGTGCAGGCTCTCCTTGCTCTCCAGCTGGTGGACCCCGAGCGCTTCGTGGCGGACGCCGGGTTCCGCCGGCGCGTCGCCGCCCTGCTCCCCAACGCGCTGGACCCCGCCGCTTCCCCTGCCCTGCGCGACGCCCTCCTCCTGGAGCTCAACCAGGTACGGGGCTTCGACTTCGCGGCGTCCGAGCCGGTCGAGCGCGCCTGGGGGGCCATCCCGCGCCGCGCCGCGGAGCGGCGGGTGGCGTTCGCGCCCGCGGACCAGCGGTTCGACGCCGACGTGGCCGGGCGGCTCACCGCCTCGGTCTACTCCCTGCCCTCCTTCTTCTTCGACGAGGCCGCGGCGGACGCCTTCCTCTCCGGCGTGCGGGCCGCGGACCCCGAGCGCACCCTGGTCGTGCTCGCCGATTCGCCGCTCCTCGACCGGCTGCAGCCGCGGGCCAAGGCCCTCCGCTTGCACCTCATCGACACCCGCGGCCGGGCCTACTCGCCCTGGCCGCGCGACCCCTTCAGCCTGGTCCATACCAAGAAAGGCGGCGTGCGGGTGCTGGCCCGCCCCAACCGGCAGCCCGGCCGCGAGGAGGATCTCCACCTCGGCCCCGAGCTGGTGCGGAGCCTCCCCGTGGACCTCGACGGCGCCTGGGGGAAGGTCACCTGGGCCGAGGCGCCCGTGCCGTTCCACAACGGCCAGGTGCTGCTGACCGCCGACGCCGCCTGGATGACACTGCATGCCCTGGAGCCCCGCATCCTGGCCCTTCTGGACCTCGACCGGGTGCCCGTCGAGAGCTTCTCGACCCCGGAGGGGATCGACCGCTACCTCGCCGCCGCCGACAAGGCCGCCGCGGAGCTCGGCGCCTTCTATGGCCGCCCCGTCCGTTTCGTCCATCCTCTCCCCCGTACGGGGAAAACCGGAGCCCGGACCGAGCTGATGCGCCGGATCGGCGGCGGCGCCGGCTATGACCTGGATTCGATCGTTACGCTGTTGCCAGCGAAAAAAGGCCGCTTGGCCGCCCTGGTGGCCGATGCCTCCCTCGGCCGCGCCCTGCTCGCTAAACTGCCCGCGAGGGATGCGGACGCCCTGCGCCGCGGCTACGGCCTCGCGCCCGGCGGTGATCTGACCGCGGCCCAGCGAACGCCCGAGACGGACGCTCTCGCCGCCTTCCTCGATCTCGTCGCCTCGCACCTCGCCGCCCAGGGGATGGCAGTCCGCAGGCTCCCCCTCCTGACCATCCCGGTGTCTCAGCTTCAGGACCGTGCCGGGCTCACCCACTCCAGCTTCCTGATCACCTGGAACAACGTCGTGGTGGAGACCCGCAAGGGTGCCGCGCGGGCCGAGGGCTTCTCGTCCCTGATCCCATCCGGAGACGCCCAGGCCCGCGAGGTCTTCGGCGCCCTCGGCGTCCGCCTCGACCTCCTGCCGCCCCTCGTCCGCAGCGTGATCCTCAACGGCGGCTACCGCTGCGCCTCGAACCATCTGCGCTCGGGAGCGTAGAATAGGCTTCGATGGCCATCCGGGCGCAGGCCGAAAGCCGGACAACCGGCTGACGGTCAGCTCCGGGAACCGGTCAGTTCCGGGAGCCCAGGTCCGGCACGAGGTGCGGCTTCCTCAACCGCACCCCGATCCGCACCTTGGAGCCCGGGGTGGGCGCCATCTCGGACGGGAAGTGGGCCAGCATCTCGGCGCCGCTGTCGAGGACGAGCGTCACCCGGTCGTGGGGTCCCAGGCCCCGGCAGTCCGAGACGGTGGCGAGACATCCCGCGGGGTCCTCCGCCACGTCTTCCGGCCGCACCAGCACCCAGCCGCGGGTCACGCCCGGCGGGAACGGCAGCTTGCCGAACGGCGTCCGCACGGGCTGGCCGTCGGCCGCCTCCACCGCCACCTCCACCAGGTTCGCCTCGCCCAGGAACGAGGCCACGAAGGGCGTCTCCGGCCGGCGGTAGAGGTCCAGCGGCAGCCCGGCCTGCACCACCCGGCCCTCGTTCAGCACGACGAGATGGTCGGCGAGGAGCATCGCCTCCTCCTGGTCGTGGGTGACGTAGAAGACGGTCGTGCCGAGCGTGCGCAGCAGGGAGGCGAGCTCCGCGCGGACGGTGCGGCGCAGGCGGGCGTCGAGGGCCGAGAGAGGCTCGTCGAGCAGGAGCAGGGTCGGCCGGGGCGCCACCGCCCGGGCCAGCGCCACCCGCTGCTGCTCGCCGCCCGAGAGCTGCGCGGGCCGGCGGTCCAGCAGGCGCTCGATGCCGAGCAGGGCCGCCGCGTCCCACACCCGGGCCTCCATCGAGTGGCGCGACGGCCGCCGCCGCGAGTTGCGCAGCGAGAAGCGGCGCCGGCGGGTCTTGAGGCCGAAGGCGATGTTGTCTCGCACCGTGAGATGGGGGAACAGGGCATAGGACTGGAAGACCACGCCCACGTCCCGCCGCTCGGTCGGCACGCCCGTCACGTCCTCGCCGTCGAACAGGATGCGCCCGTCGGTGGGATGGAGCAGGCCGGCCAGGAGCTGGAGGAGCGTCGACTTGCCCGAGCCCGACGGCCCGATCACCACCGTGATCCCGCCCTCCGGCAGCGCCAGCGAGACGCTCGAGAGGACCGGCTCGCGGCCATAGGCGAACGAGAGCTCCTCGACGCCGATCTTCACGCGGGCAGCCCCCGGTGGAATTCCTCGCCGCCGAACGCCTGAATGGCGATCAGGACCGGCACGACGGGCGCCAGGAACACCAGCGTCGCCGCCGCGGCCACCGGGAAGGAGTTGGTGGTGTAGGTGAGGTAGAGGCCCGCCGGGAAGGTCTGGAGCAGCGGGCTCGCGAGCAGGAAGCTGACGTTGAACTCCCCCCACGAGACGGCGAAGACCAGGAGGGCCGAGAGGATCAGCGACGGCAGCAGCAGCGGCACCGTGATCCGCGCCGCCCTCTCCAGCGGCCCCGCGCCCAGGCAGCGCGCCGCGGACTCCAGGCTGGAATCCAGAGTCTCGACGGCGTTGCCCACCGTCCTCACCACCAGGGGCAGGGTGTAGGCCAGGTGCCCCCCGACCAGCAGCCAGAAGCGGGGAACGCCGTGCACGGACTGGATGAGCGAGAAGGCCAGGGCCACCCCGGGAATGGCGAGCGGCACCACGGCCGCCGCCTCCAGCAGCCGCGAGCCGGGGAACGGCCGGCGCCGGAACGCCCAGGCCGCCGGCGCGCCGATCAGCAGGGCGAGCGGCACGACGGCGGCCACGACCTGGCCGGAGCGCAGCAGGGCCCGTCCCCAGGTCTCGATCACGTAGTGGAAGAGCGCCGAGGTGGACGCCACCTCCGCCCCCTCGGAGCGCTGGCCGTACCACTCCGCCCGCGAGAAGGCTCCCGCCGCCGTGATGAGGATGGGCGCGAGGAGCGCCAGCGCCAGGAGGACGGTCAGGGCGATGCCCGTCCGGCGGAACAGCTTCCGGACCGTTTCGGAGCTCACCGGCGCTGCCCCATGGAGAGCAGCCGGTCCACCACCAGCGTGATCGTCGCGAGCGCGAGGCAGAGAGCCCCGGCCACGTCGTCGTTCAAAAAGCCCGTCATCTCGGTATAGATCTCGAGCGGCGCCACGGTGAAGCGTCGCGAGAGAATCAGCGCGACGCCAAAAGAGCCCATCGACGCGGAGAAGGTCACCGCCAGCGTGGAGCGCAGCGCGGGCGCGGCGAGGGGCAGTCCGATCCGGAGCAGCCGCTCCAAAGCCCCCGCGCCGAGCGTTCGCGCCGCCGAGTCCAGCTCCCGCGGGAACCGCCGGAACGCCGATTCGAGCGTCATCACCGCCCGAGGAACTTCGAAGTATAGGTAAGATAGAAACAATCCCGCAAATGTATAGGCCATGCCGGAGAGCCGCTCGCGGCCGGTCAGGGCCTCGATCAGCTTCGGAATGGCCCCGATCCGGCCCAGCAGCACCACCATCAGGAACCCCACCAGCACGCCCGAGAAGGTGAGCGGCAGGGAGATCGCCGTGCGCAGGAGGTCCCGGCCGCGGAACCGCTCCCGGGCCAGCATCCAGGCCGGCCCCAGGGAGAGCAGCAGCGAGGCCGCCGCCGCCGCCGCCGAGAGGCCCAGGGAGTTCACCAGCGCCGTCCGGTACCGCCCCGCCGCCAGCACCTGCCCCAGCGCCTCGCCGCCCCCCGCCGTGAACGCCCGCCCCACCAGGTGCGCGAGCGGCCACGCCACGGCCACGCTGAGGAAAAGCAGGAGCGGCAGCGAGAGCAGGGCGCCCGTCCAGGCGGATGCGGCGGTGTGGGATCGGGGCGTCATGGGGCAGAATTCATCTCCCGCTGCCCCGGATCTCCTCCGTCCAAGCTTTCTTCAGCGCGTCCGCCACGGCGGCCATCCTGGCGAGGTCGAGCGAGCGCGCCCGCTTGTACTCCTTCTCCGGGAGGAAGTGGGCGGCGATGTCCGGCGGCAGGGCTCCGGGGAGCACGGGGCGGAAGTAGGACTTGGCGAACTCGGCCTGGGCCGGCGCGGTGAGCAGCCAGTCCAGATACTTCTTGGCGTCCTCCTTGTGGGGCGCGCCCTTGACCAGGGCCATCACCAGCGGCATGGTGAACGTCCCCTCGGCGGGGATCACCACCTCCACCGGCCCGCCGTCCACGTTCTTCATCTTGTAGCCGTTGCCGTCGGCGTTGATCCAGATCGGCACCTCGCCCCGCAGCACGGCGTTGTAGATCGACTCGCGGGGATAGGAGGAGACGTTGGCGTCCAGCTTCTTCAGGTAGCCCAGCCCCGGCTTGAAGTTCTTCTCGTTGCCGCCCATCAGCGCGTTCAGGCCGTAGACCAGGGTGAACGAGGTGCCGCCCCAGGTGGGATCGTCGTAGGCGATCTTGCCTTTGTAGACGGGTTTCAAGAGATCCTTCCACGACCGCGGCACCGGCGCGCCGCCGAGGGCCTTGGTGTTGACGATGAACGCGATGGTGCTGGTGTGAACGGTCCACCACTGGCCGTTCGGGTCCTTCAGGGCGGCAGGGACCTTCTCCCATCCCCGCGGCTTGTAGGGCTCGTGCAGCCCCTTCTCGGACGCCTGGAAGCCGATGGCCCCCGAATAGTAGACCGTATCGGCCTGGGGATCGTCCTTTTCCTTCTCCAGGGCCGCCATGGCCAGCGACGAGCCCTTGGAATCGGGCGGCACGGTGACGCCGGCCGCCTTCTTGTAGAGGGCGGTCACGCCGCCCCAGTTGGCGTAGTTGGGGATGCAGTCGTATTGGATGACGACCTTCTCCTGCGCCGTGGCGGTCGCCGCCAGGGCCAGCAGGGAGAGGGCGATCGTTGCCTTTTTCATCGTCTTTGCCTTTCGGAACATGATGGTCATTCTCCTTCAGGGCTCAGAATTTGACCTGGAGCTGGCTGAGGACGGTGGGGCGCCAGCCGGAGCCGGCCTTGAACGAGCCGTTCCCCTGGCCGTCGAAGTGCTCGCCGATGAGGTTGACCTGCCAGCGCGTCCAGCCGTTGAACCAGACGTTGGCGCCGGCCGTGACCGCCACGACGCGCTCGCCGTCGATCGCCTCCAGGGCATCCCCGGCAAGCTCGGCGAGCTCGGCCCGTAACACCGGCTGGACGCCCCCCTTGGCCTCGCTCCCCCGCACCCAGAAGCCCGCCTCGGCGTAGCCGCCGGTGAGCTTGACGCCGCTGTCCTCGAAGTCCGAGCTCAGCCACTCGGAATCGAGGTTGAGCCGTCCCCGCTTCCAGTGAGCGTCGAGGTCCAGGCCTTGGCGGTCGCCCGTGACCGGCAGGGCGATGAACCGGCCGCCGGAGTAGGAGGCGAGGGTGAGCGTCTGCCCTTCCTCCTTGTCGAGGTCGAAGGCGGCGCCGGTGGTCAGGGCGTCCGTCCACTTGACGTTCACCCGCCCCTGGACGTTCTTGGCGCCATTGTTGTCCCGGGCGTTGCCCCGCTGGCCGTTGACCACGCCGGCGCCCGCCGAGGCGTTGCCGTTCCAGACGCCCAGGAAGTAGCCCACCTTCTTCCCGGAGTCGAGGTAGCCCCAGAGCATCGGGCCGAACTGCACGTCGAGCGCCGGCAGGCTGAACATGGCATTCAAGGCGAGGTAGCGCTCCACCGTGTCAAGGGCCCGGGAGGAGCGCAGGTTCTCGGCGCTGAACGGGGTGATGAACTTGCCCACCCGCACGAAGTGGCGGTCCTTGACGTAGGCGGCCTGGGCCCAGGCCTCCACCAGCGCGGTGCCGTCCGAGGGCCCGCCGTCGTACTCGATGAAGAGCTTGTAGCGCTCCTCGTAGTCGACCGTGAAGTCGATCCGGGCGCGGCGGACGCGGAAGTCGCTCTCCTCGAACGCGTTGCCGTTGTCCTCGTCGGTCAGGGTGAGCTGGGGCTGGGCATAGCCGTAGAGCCGGAACAGGGCCTGACCGTCCGGCGACTTCACGAACAGGCCGCCGCCCTGCGGATTGATCCCCACCGTCCAGGCCGGAACGGGCTCCTGGGCCATGGCGGGCATTACGAATAAAACGAACGACAGAGCCGCGAGGCTCCTCACGAATCGAAGCACGAATCCCTCCCTCGAAGCCGGACCAGGCCGGTGTTTTGGATCGTTTGCGGTCGCTAGGACGCGGAAAGCGCCGAGGGAGGGGGACGATTGAAGAGCGGATCGGAGAGGAGGACCGAGACCGGCCGGCGGAAGTCCGCGGAAAATCCCGGCTCCCGGAGCAGCGCGGCGACGACGCCCGCCAGCTCGCGGTCGGAACCGGCGGCGAGGGCCGGCAGGTCGGCCCAGCGGTCCACGTCCTCCAGGGGATCGAGCACCGCGAGCGACGCGGCCCCCGTGGCCAGGTCCGCGAACGTCCGCGGGGTCTGCCAGCGCACTGCCGCGAACCAGTCCGAGGGATCCGTCCGGCAGCCGATCAGGTACGCCCCGCCGTCCGGCGACGGCCCGAGGACCGCGGAGACCGTCTCCAGCCGCTGGAACGCCGCCGCGAGCTGGCGCCGCCCCAGCCGGGGCACGTCCGTCGGCACGGCGACGATCTCCTCATACCCGAGGGCGCGGGCCTCCGCGAAGGCGTTGGCGAGCCGCTCGGCGAAGCTCCGCCCCCGCTGCGGCAGAACGCCGCCGGGGCCGCAGATCAGGAGGTCGACGCCCGGCAGCGACCGCGCCGCCGCGAGCACCCGCCGCCGGGCGAGGGCGAACAGCCCCCGGGCCCTGGCGAGTTTCTTGGCGCGAGCCTCCTGGGTCGCCGTGCGGGCGAACAGGAGGACGCAGCGGATGGAGGTGGGGCGAGCGAGATCCACGTCGCTAGGTTATACGCGATTGGGGGGCGGATGGATGGGGACGGATGAGTGGGGGCGGAACCCCGCCCGGGCATAAATGCCCGGGCTATGCAAAAGCGCCGGGTGAACCCGGCGCCTTGTCTCGAAGCGATTCAGTCGGCTTTAGCCGGCTGTTTTGGATAGCCCAGGCATTTATGCCCGGGCGGGGCCCAGCGCCTGCTCGACGTCTTCAGGCTTCAGATGGGGATAGGCCTTCAGAATGTCCGCCCGGCTGGCACCCTGGGCGACCAGCTCGAGCAGGAGCTCGACACTGATCCGCGTGCCTTGGATACAGGGCTTGCCACCTAGGATGGCGGGATCAGACGCGATACGCTTGGACATGACGCTATCCTACCCCGCCACCCCCACCACCTACTGCCCCGCGATCTCCCGTGACACCTCCTCCACCCCCGCCGTCTTCACCCAGCAGCGCAGCACTTCGGCGACGCTCCAGGCCTGGGCGACGCAGCCCCTCGGGGTGTAGGGCTCCTCGGCGTCGAAGACCTCGCTGATCGAGCCCAAGCAGGCCTCTCCCAGGTGCGGCAGGAAACCGGCGAGGAAACGCCGGGCCTGGATGGGATCTTCGGGGTGCAGCCGCAGCCAGGCGTCCACGTAGGGACCGATCAGCCAGCCCCAGACCGTCCCCTGGTGGTAGGCCGCGTCGCGGGAACGGAGATCGCCGTCATAGGTGGGCTTGTAGTCCGGATGCCCGGGGGCCAGCGAACGCAGGCCCACGGGGGTCAGCAGGCGCTCGGCGACGACCTGGAGCACCGGCTCCCAGCGCTCGCGGTCGAGCACCGGGTGGTCCAGCGAGATGGCGAACACCTGGTTCGGGCGGCAGGCGGGATCGTCCCCCGGCTCGCCGTCCAACGCCCCGTCCACCACGTCGTAGAGATAGCCCCCCTCGGCGTACCAGAAGCGCCGGTTGAAGGACTCGCGGCAGCGCTCCGCGTGAATGGCGAGGTTGCGGGCCGTCTCCTCGGACGCCTGGGGCATCGAGACGGCCTCCTCCCGCACCCAGCCCTCCAGCAGCTTGAGGGCGTTGTACCAGAGGGCGTTGAGCTCCACCGCCTTGCCCCGCCGCGGCGTCACCACCCAGTCGTCCACCTTGGCGTCCATCCAGGTGAGCTGGTAGCCCTCGGCACCCTGCCGGAGAAGGCCGTCCCGCGGATCGACGCCGATGCCGAAACGCGTCCCCCGCAGATGGTGGTCGACGATTTCGAGCAGCGTCGGCAGCAGGAGCCGCAGGGTCTCCCGGTCGCCCGTGGCCTCCAGGTAGCGGTGGAGAGCGTGGAAGAACCAGAGCGTGGCGTCCGCCGTGTGGTAGAGCCCCTCGCGGTCCCCCTCGGGGAAGAGGTTGGGAATGAGCCCGTCGCGCACGTGGCGGGCGAAGGTGCGCAGGATGTAGCCGGCCTCGAGCTGCCGCCCGGTCGTGAGCGTCAGCCCTTCGAGGCTGATCATGGTGTCCCGCCCCCAGTCGGTGAACCAGTGGTAGCCGGCGATGAGGCTGCGGGCCTCGTCGCCCGCGGCGCGGGCGCGGGCGGCGTCCTCGCTCCGTCCGGGGGTCACCACGAAGGCGTCCGCGGCCAGCACCAGCTCGGCCGCCGTGCCGGCTTGGGCGCGCGAATCGGCGGCTTGGATCAGCCGCCGCCGCCGCTCGATCTCGGCCTCCAAGGCCTCGCCGGCCGTCAGGGCGCGGATCACGTCCCAGCCCTCGGTCGAGGCGGTGAGCGCCGCCGAGTCCTCTCCCATCCGCAGATCGGCCCCGAAGAAGCCGGGGGACCAGAGATCGCCCACCGAGTCGTAGCCGCGCCGGGCCTCGACCTGGTAGTGGACCTCCTCGATCTCCCGCGGCGCCACGGTGAAGGTCGGCCTCTGCCCTTCGAGCGACAGGCGCAGCGGCGGCAGGTTCGGCCAGGCCGAGCACAGCTCGTAGCGGTCCTCGATCACCGTCAGCCTGTAAGACCCCAGAGTATTGGGGCCGCCCAGCGGCGTCGAGACCGGCGCGTCGTGGGGGCGAAAGTGGACCGTCGGGTGCATCTCCAGGCGCACCAGCCCCTCCCCGGCCGCCAGCCGGTAGGTCATGTGCACCGTGTTCTGGAGATGGGCGAGGAACACCCGCTTCTCCAGGCGGAAGCCGCCGATCTCATAGATCCACGCCGGCAGGCCCCACTCCAGACGGAATTCCCGCAGGTGTCCCCACGGCTCGCCGCTCAGGGGGCCGCTCAGGGGAACGATGGTGCCGTCCGGCAGCCGCAGCACCTCCTCGACCTGGCCCAGCATCATCACGCGGCCCAGCGGCGCCGGCATCGCGGCCACTAGCAGGCCGTGGTAGCGGCGCGTGGGCACCCCGGCGAGCGTGCCGGAGGCGTAACCCCCGAGACCGTTGGCCACCAGCCACTCGCGGGTGAAGAGCCGCTCCGGCAGGGGCTCGGCGGGCGGTTGATCCCGCTCCAGGTCTGGCTCGGGCTCGGAGTCCCCGGGCCATGGCATGGCACGCATGGGATCGATCATCGGTCTTCTCCTAAACTTTGCATGAAACTTTTGTTCCGCATCGTGCAATCATAGTTTCGTGACCCCCGCTCTCCTCACCCGCCTACGCTCCTCCCTGGGACTGGAACGCAACATCGCGGCCATGCTCGCCATGTTCCTGGTCCTCGGGATGGGCGAGGAGCTCTGGGCGCGGTTCATCCCCAAATACCTGGAGATGCTCGGGGCCGGCGCTTGGGGTGTGGCGGCCTATGGGACTCTCCGGGACCTGCTCGACGCCGTCTATCCCTATCCCGGCGGTTGGCTGGCGGACCGCATGGGCCGGCGGGCTTCGCTGATCCTGTTCGCGGGGCTCTCCATCGGCGGCTATCTGATCTACATGGTGGCGCCGAGCTGGCCGTGGATCCTGGTGGGCACGGTGCTGGTGATGGCTTGGAGCAGCCTCACGCTGCCGGCCATCTTCGCCGTCATCGGCGACCACCTGCCGCCGGCCCGGCGCGCCGTGGGCTTCGGAGTGCAGTCGATCCTCAAGCGGGTGCCCATCATCCTGGCGCCTCCCCTGGGCGGCCTGCTGATCGCCGCCTTCGGGCTCGCGGGGGGCCTCCGGGCGGGGCTCGCGGTGACGGTCCTGCTCGCCCTGGCGGGCATCGCCATCCTGCGGCGCGCCTACGTCGAAGCGGCCCCGCCGGCGCCCGACCCGGAGCGCCTCGGCGGCCTCTGGGCGGCGATGGACCCCGGCCTCAAGCGGCTGCTGATGGCCGACGTCCTTGCCCGCTGGGCCGAAGGCATCCCCAAGGTCTTCATCCTGCTCTTCGTGATCGACGTGCTCGGCGGCACCGCCGTGCAGTTCGGCGGCCTGACGAGCGTGCAGATGATCGCCGCCACCCTGGTCTACCTGCCCGTCGCCCGTCTCTCCGACCGCATGAACCGCAAGCCCTTCGTGCTGGCGACCTTTGCCTTCTTCGCCCTCTTCCCCCTGGCCCTCGCGGCCGCCCGCGGCCCCTTGTGGCTGACGGCCGCCTTCGTCGTCGGCGGCCTGCGGGAGACCGGCGAGCCGGCGCGCAAGGCCCTCATCGTGGACCTCGCCTCGGCCGGAGCGCGCGGCCGGGCCGTTGGGCTGTATTACCTGATCCGCGGCCTCGCCGTGTTCCCCGCCTCCCTGGTGGGTGGCTGGCTGTGGACGATCGACCGGCGCCTCCCCTTCTACGCGGCCTTCGCGGTGGGAGCCGCCGGCTTCCTGGTGCACGCCCGGTGGGGACCGGCGGATGCGCCGAAAGTAAGATAGGTATCCCCATGCACTGGATCGCCCTAAGCTTCTCCCTCCCCTCGGGCTCCTCGTCGAGCAAGCGGGTGGCCGTGTGGCGCCGTCTGCAGAAGCTCGGGTCGGTGTCGCCCACGGGCGCGCTCTACCTGCTCCCCGCCGGCGACGAGAGCCAGGAGGCGTTCGACTGGCTGGCGCAGGAGATCGAGGACGCGGGCGGCGAGGCCCTCGTGTTCCGCATCGACCAGCTCGCGGGGGACGCGGAAGGCCGCCTCGTCGAGGCCTTCCGCGCGGCTCGCGACGAGGACTACCAGAAGATCGCCACCGAGGCGGCTTCGGCGGTCACCGCCGAGCGCGCCGCCAAGCCGGGCTTGCAGGACCTGGAGAAGCTCCGCCGCCGTTTCGCCGAGGCGGTCCGCATCGATTTCTTCCATGCCCCGGGCCGGACGGCCGCCGAGGCGGCGCTGGCCCGGCTCGAGGCCCTCCTGGGCCAAGGCGAAGGCGCCGCCCGTGAGATTCCCAGGGCCGGCCTCGAGCGCTACCGGGGCCGGAAATGGGTCACGCGTCCGCGTCCCCACGTGGACCGCTTGGCCTGCGCCTGGCTGATCCGCCGGTTCGTCGATCCGCAAGCCGAGATCCGCTACGCCGAGACGACCGCGGAGGGCGAGGTCTCCTTCGACATGCGCGGCGCCGAGCTTGGCCATCGGGGGAATCTCTGCACCTTCGAGACGATGATCGCCGTCTTCGGCCTGGGGGAGGACCCCGCCTTGGCCGCCATCGCCGCCATCGTCCACGAGATCGACCTCCGCGACGGCGCCTCCGCCCGTCCCGAAGTCCCCGGCCTCGACGCCATCCTTTCCGGCTGGTCCGCCGCCGGCTGGACGGACGCCGAGCTGGAACGGCATGGGACCGCCCTCTTCGAGGGGTTGTATCTCGCAGCTCGCTAGAACGCCGAGGCGCTCCGCGACGTAGAAGAGGCCCCCTACCCGTCCCCCCGCGCCGCCGCGCCCAGCCGCACGGGCACCTCGACCCGCCGGTTGCCGCGCAGCAGACCCACGCGCACGGTGGCGCCGGCCTTCTGGTTCTCCAGGGCGAGCAGGAGGTCGCCGCTCGAGGCTACGGCCGTGCCGTTGAGGGTGACGATGACGTCGCCGAGCTCCGGCCGTCCGCGCGAGTCCAGCTCCAGGCCCCGCAGCCCGGCCGCCGCCGCGCCGGAGCCGGGCGCCACCTGGTAGATGACCGCCCCCTCCAGGCCGAGCCGCTGCGCGAACCCCTCCGGCGCCAGCACGATGCCCAGCGTCGGCCGCTGCACCCGGCCATAGCGGATCAGGTCGGGCACCACCCAGGAGACGTCGTGCGCCGGAATGGCGAAGCCGATCCCCGCGTAGGCCCCGGACGGGCTGTAGATGGCGGTGTTGACCCCGATCAGCCGGCCGGCGCTGTCGAGCAGCGGGCCGCCCGAGTTGCCCGGGTTGATGGCGGCGTCGGTCTGCACGACGTCGCGGATGGGCACGCCCGAGGCCGACTGGATCTCGCGGCCGAGGGCGCTGATGACGCCCGTCGTGAGCGTCTGGTCGAGGCCGAAGGGGTTGCCGATGGCGAAGACGCTCTGCCCCACCCGCAGGTTCTCGGACCGGCCGATGGGCAGCGGCGGCAGCTTGCTGGCCGGCGCGTCGATCTTGAGCACCGCCAGGTCCTTCTCGGGAGCGCCACCCACCAGCCGGGCATCCCAGGTGGACTGGTCGGCCAGCGTGACCTGGGCCCCGCTGGCGCCCGCGATGACGTGGTAGTTCGTGACCACGTGCCCCTCGCGGTCCCAGATGAAGCCGGAGCCGGAGCCCTGGGGGATCTGCGTGAGGTCGAGCGAGAAGGCGTTGCGCCGCACCGCCAGCGAGGTGATGTAGACGACGGCCGGAGAGGCGTGCTCGAAGAGCGAGATCGTGGCCCGCTCCTCGTCCTGGAGATCGGGCTCGGGCCGGGCCGGCATGGCCCCGCGGCTGCCTGGCGCGGAGGACGGCGGCGCCTGGGCCTGGGCCGGCCTCGCCGTGGTCAGGGGGACCCCGGCGTCCCTGGCATCTCCCGCCTCCGGCTGCACGCAGCCAGCCAGGGCCAGGAGGGTGAGGGCGGGGATCAGGAAGATGTTTCGGTTCATGGTGTCACCTGGTGGAAGGAAATGGGTCCAAACGAAGACTAGCAAGATGCGGACCCCGCCCGGCATCCCTCCCCCCTTATTGTAGAGACGCCCTCACGGGTACCCCGTGGGGCGTCTCCTGGTGGCAGGACAGGTGTTTCTTAGGCGAGGTCGCCCCGCGGGAAGAGGTCGGTTCATCGCACCGTCGTCCCCGCCTCGGGAGACGCCCCACGGGGTACCCGTGAGGGCGTCTCTACATTAAGAAACCAGCGCCTATGCATTGGGGGAACCAGCGCCAAAGCAAGGAAGGAGACGGCGGGAACCTGTTACCCCACCTCCAGGATACCCTTCCGCAAGATCTCGCGCAGGAGCTCCGCGTGCTTCTCGGCCTCGCGGGCCCGCTCCGCGTAGCGCTCGCTGCTGCGCCCGCCGATCTCGCCGAGGCGCTTCTCCATCCGGCGGGCCAGGGCGCCCTGCTCTTCCAGGGAGCGCAGAGCGGCCCAGAGGGCGTTCTCGAGGGTGTCCGACTGCTTGGCTCCGAGCGTCTCCGGCGAGTAGGCGTGGCCGGTGCGGCAGCGGAAGTGCAGCGGCTCCTGGCCGGGCTTCTCGAACAGCGCGCCTCCGCACTCCGGACAGGTGAAGGCCGAGGGGACGCCTCCGCGCTCTCCATCCAGGTCTTCCTTCTTTGCCTCTCGAGTGGACATGAGATAGACCTCCTCAAACGCGGCGAGCGCCTCTTGCGATACGGGCTCGCGGGCCAGTCGATCGAGCAGGGCGCCGATGGCGGCCATGGGCAGGATGTGGTCGACCGGCACGTGCAGGATCGCGTTGGTCGGCATGCCGGGGTGATCGGCCTCTTCCGGGTCCTGCACCACCGCCACCCCGCCCCGCTCCTTGATCTCGGCGAGGCCCGCCGTGCCGTCGTCGAGGTTGCCGGTGAGCACCACGCCCACCACCCGGGGGCCGTAGTAGCGGGCCGCCGTGCGGAACAATACGTCCACCGCGGGCCGGTAGCCGTTCTCCGAGGCCTCGCGGGTCGTCTTGACATGGCCGTCTTCGATCGCGAGATGCCGGTCCGGCGGCGCGAGGTAGACCTGGCCCGGCCGGATCTCCTCTTCGCCGTTCCTGGGATGAAGGGCCGGCAGCGCTCCCGCCCGGGAAAGGATCCGGGGCAGGGCGCTCGGCGCGTGAGGGCTCACGTGCAGGACCGCGAAGACGGCGGCTGGCAGGTCGGCCGGCAGGCTGCCGATGACCTCGGAGAGCGCCAGGACCCCTCCCGCGGAAGCTCCGAGAACGATGACGTCGTGTCCGTGATTCTTGGCTGAGCTCAAGGTCTTCTCCAGCCCGCTCCTCATGCACCGTGTATGCCCGCGGGCCCTCACCCTACCGCGAGGGCGTCATCACTCCATCCAGCACATCGCGGATCTTGGCCAGGAACTGCCCCGGCGGGAAGGGCTTCTGGAGGAAGTGCTGCTCCGGGTTGAGCACGCCGTGGTGGGCGATGGCGTCCTCGGGGTAGCCGGAGATGTAGAGCACCCGCATCTCGGGCCGTTTGGGGACGAGCTGCTCGGCGAGCTGGCTGCCGCTCAGGCCGGGCATGATGACGTCGGTGACCAGCACGTGGATGGGCCCCTTGTGGCGCTCGGCGAGACCCAGCGCCTCGGAGCCGTCGCGGGCGGCCAGGACCTGGTAGCCCCGGCTCTCGAGGATCTCGACGGCGGGCTCGCGGATGTTCTCCTCGTCCTCGACGAGCAGGACGATCTCGGAGCCCCGCGCGGCAGCCTGGATCGGCCGCGGCACCGGCGCCGCCTCCAGGGCCTGATCCACGCGCGGCAGGAGGACGCGGAAACGGGTGCCCTTCCCCTCCTCGCTCTCCACCCGTACGTGGCCGCCGCTCTGGTGGACGATGCCGTGGACGGTCGCAAGCCCCAGGCCGCTGCCGTGGAAGCGCTCCTTGGTGGTGAAGAAGGGCTCGAACAGGTGCTCCAGGATCTCGGGAGCGATGCCGGTGCCGGTGTCGGTGACGCAGAGCTCGATGTAAGGGCCGGGCGAGAGCTCGTGGCGGTCCCCCGCCTCGGCGTCGGAGACCTCGACGCTCTTCGTCTCGAGCGTCAGCCGGCCGCCGTAGGGCATGGCGTCGCGGGCGTTGACGACCAGGTTCAGGATCACCTGCTCGAGCTGCCCCAGGTCGGCGTTGAGGAAGCCCGCCTCCGGCGACAGGGCGACCTCGAGCTCGATGTTCTCTCCGATCAGCTTCCGCAGCATGGGCTCCATGCCCCAGAGGATCTCGTTCAGGGAGACCACCCTGGGCTGCAGCACCTGCTTGCGGCCGAAGGCGAGGAGCTGGCGGGCCAGGGCCGCCGCGCGCTCCCCGGCCTTCTGGATGCCGTCGACGTGCCCGCGCCGCGGATCGCCCTCCTCCAGCGCATCGCATAGCAGCTCGCTGTGGAAGGCGATGGCAGCCAGCAGGTTGTTGAAGGAGTGGGCGATGCCGCCGGCGAGGCGCCCCACCGACTCCAGGCGCTGGGAATGGCGCAGCCGCTCCTCGCTCTGGCGCAAAGCCTCCTCAGCGGCCTTGCGCTCGGAGATGTCGCGGATCGACCAGCGCAACTGCCCCTCCTTGTCCGGTCTGCCGGCGTCCCGCATCACGGTCAGCACGGCGGCGAAGGGCTCGCGCTCCCGAGGTTGCAGGATCACCTCCCGGTCGCTGGCCGTCTCGCCGGCCCGCAGCCGGGCAAGGAGAGTCCGGAAGTAGGCGCGGTCGGGCGTCGCCAGGAACACGAAGAGCGGCTTGCTCTTGAGATGCCACGGGGAGATGTTGAGTAGGCCGGCCGCGGCCCGGTTGGCGTTTTCGACCACGCCGTGGGAATCGGTCACCAGGTAGCCGAAAGGGGCCTCCTCGAAGAGGCTCACGTAGCGGTGGCGCTGGCGCTCCAGCTCTTCCCGGGCGGTCTCCAGCTCCTCCGTCTGCTGGTCCACCTCCTCGTAGGCCACTTCCAGGTCCTTCAGGGCCCGCTGGAGCTCCGCCAGCTCGGCGGCGAACCGGTCCGGCTGCGGAGTGAGGGCGATCTCGTTCCGCAGCATCTGCAGTCGCTGCTCGACCGCGGAGAGCTTGGCCCTGGAGGTTCTCTTCGCCATGCCGGATCCTTCAGGCTCCCTGCGCCTCGGCTGCCGGGGGTGCCTCGTCCATGAGCAGGATGACGCCTCTCGCCTGGTGGTCCTCGCCGATCCGGGTGCAGACGATCTGGCAGCGGACCGGCCGGCCGCGGCGGTTGACGCCGTCGAGCACTAGCTCGCTCCCCTTCGGGCCGCCGCCGTTGAGGCAGTCGCGGATCGGCTCGCGCAGCTCCTCGACCGGCAGGCCGAAGTCGAGGCCGAAGAAGGACTTCCCGTGCACCTCCTCGCCGCGCAGCCCCCACAGCTCCTGGGCCTTGTCGCTCCAGATCTCGACCGTGAAGTTCGGGTTGAGCACCACCACGGCAGCCCTCAGGCTCCCCAGGATCGAGCGGAGGTGGACGTTGAGGACGCCCAGCTCCTCCGAGCGCTCCTGGATCTGGTCGTTCATCGAGCGCAGCTCCTCGTTGGTGGATTGGAGCTCCTCGTTCATCGTCTCCAGCTCTTCGTTGGCCGACTGCAGCTCCTCGTTGGTCGTCTCCAGCTCCTCGATGGTCGACTGCAGCTCCTCGTTCGTCGTCTCCAGCTCCTCGTTGGCCGACTGCAGCTCCTCGTAGGCCGTTTCCAGCTCCTGGTTGGCCTTTTCGAGCTCGTTCTTGAGCTGGTGCGGCAGGGTCAGGTCGAGGAAGGAGATGCCGGTGCCGAGCAGGCCGCCGGTGCCGTCCGTCAGCGGCACGATATGGACCTCGAACATCCGCTCCTCGCCGCCTGGCGGGCGCCAGGTCACGTTCTTCAAAGTGACGGGGGCCCGCGAGTTGCTGGCGGACTCCAGATGCGGGCGCAGCTCCACGGGCCGGTAGGAGACCTCGAGGTCCTGGAGCTGCCGGCCCAGGTCTCTGGAGAGGATGCCGAAGAGCGCGCGGGCCCGCTCGTTGGCCAGCACCAGGTGCCCCCTGCGGTCCATCACGATCTGGGCCACCGGCCCCGCGTCATAGGCGGACTCGCGGATGCGCACGTGGCGCGCGACGCCGAGCCCTTCGGCAAGGGGGCTGGCGGGGGAGTATGCCAGCAGGCGGTCGCGCAGGCTGGTGCTGGAAGCGCGCTGGAAGATGCGCGCCTTCAGGCTCTCCGGCCGGAAGCTGCCGCTGTGGGAGAGCATCGTCTCGGCCTTGCCCAGGAAGATGTAGCCGTTCTTGTTGAGGGCGAAGTGGAAACGGGCGACGATCTTCGCCTGGGTCTCGGCATTGAAGTACATCAGGGCGTTACGGCACACCAGCAGGTCGAGCCGCGAGATCGCCGCGTCCTGCACCAGGTCGTGGCGGCCGAAGATCAGCGCGCGGCGCAGATCCGGCCGGAAGACCCAGCTCTCGCCGTGGCTCTCGAAGTACTTCGCGAGCAGCTCCGGCGGCACGCCCCCCACCTGGGCCTTCGAGTAGCTTCCCTGCCGCGCCTCGGCCAGGGCCTCGTCGTCCGCGTCCGTGGCATAGATCTTCACCCGCTGGCGGAAGTCCTGCTCCCCGATCGCCTCGGCCAGCACCATCGCCAGCGTGTAGGCCTCCTCGCCGGAAGCGCAGCCGGCGCTCCAACAACGGATCGGCTCCTCGGCGTTCTTGCCCTCCAGGATACGGGGCAGCACCTGGGCCGCCAGCGTCTCCCAGGCCGTGGGATCGCGGAAGAAGCTCGTGACGTTGATCAGGATGGTGTTGAACAGCGGGCCGAACTCGTCCTGGTGGACCTCCAGGTAGTCGATGTAGTCGGAGTAGGTCTCGATGCCGACCTGCTGCATCCGCTTACGGACGCGGCGGATCAGGCTCGCCAGCTTGTAGCCCGAGAAGTCGAACCCCCGGCTGCTCTTCAGATATTCGAGCAGCTTGATGAAATCGTTCGTTTCGGGCTGGGCGGCTTCAGGCTCGGACATTCCGTCTCCTAGGGATTAACCCCTTCTGCAACCTTGGAGCCATGCACCGCAAAAAGGTCGCTCCAGGATCTGCTGAAGGAGAGTGGTCCCAACCGCGATAAAGCATACATACTGCCTGCCCTTTTGGGTCGAATCGCCCCAGAACCGTGCTTTTGGCCTCCCTCCTGCCTCCGGGATATATTGGCGGAGACATGACGGAACCCATCGACACCACTTTCCAGAAGCTCCGCGAGCTGGCCCAGAACCTCTGGTGGTCCTGGCAGCCCGACATCCGCGCCCTCTTCCGCGAGCTCGACCCCAATATCTGGAGCCTCGTCCACCACAACCCCGTGGCCCTGCTGCAGCGCGTCGCTCCCGAGGAGATCTCCCGCCGGGTGCGGGACCTCGAAATGCAGACCCGCATCAACCAGGCCCACCGCCGGCTGCAGGGCTACCTCAAGGGCGGCGAGAGCTGGGGGCTCACCCACGCCGGGCCGATCCTCGCCCGGCCGGTGGCCTACTTCTCCGCCGAGTTCGGCCTCCACCAGTCGCTGCCCATCTACTCGGGCGGCCTGGGCGTGCTGGCGGGCGACCACCTGAAGAGCATGAGCGACCTGGGAGCGCCCGTGGTGGGCGTCGGCCTCCTCTACCACCAGGGCTACGTCCACCAGCTCATCGACGAGGACGGCTGGCAGCAGGACCTCTACGAGCCCATTTCCGGCGCCGAGCTGCCCGCCGACCCCGTGCTCGGGACGGCGAACGGCGAGCCCGTGCGCTTCAAGGTCGAGCTGCCCGGCCGCGACGTCTTCCTGCGCATCTGGCGCGTCAACGTGGGCCGCAGCGTCCTGCTGCTGCTCGACGCCCGCGACGACGCCAACACCCCCGACGACCACGCGCTCACCGCCCGCCTCTACGGCGGCGACCAGGAGATGCGCATCCAGCAGGAGATCCTGCTCGGCGTGGGGGGCTACAAGGCCCTCGGCGTGCTGGGAATCCGCCCCTCCGTGCTGCACCTCAACGAGGGGCACTCGGCCTTCGCCCTCCTCGAGCGGGCGCGCGAGCTGGTGGAGGAGCAGGGCCTCGACGCGGCCGAAGCCCTGCGCGAGGTGGCGGCGACCAGCGTCTTCACCACCCACACGCCGGTCGAAGCGGGCCACGACCGCTTCCGCGCCGACCTCGCCAGCCAGCACCTGGCGCCCCTGGCCCGCGGCCTCGGCATGCCCCTCGAAGAGGTGCTCGCCCTCGGCTCCGAGCGGCTGGGCGACGTCAACGCCACCTTCTGCCCCACCGTGCTGGCGCTCCGGCTCACCCGCCGCGCCAACGGCGTCGCCGCCCTCCACGGCCGCGTCTCGCGCAAGATGTGGCAAGGCCTCTATCCCGGCAAGACGGAAGAGGAAGTCCCCATCGGCCACATCACCAACGGCGTCCACGTGCGCACCTGGCTCGCCACCGACATGCACAACCTCTACATCCAGCATCTCGGACCCCACTGGCTGGACAAGATCTCCCACGCCGACCTGTGGACCAAAATCGACCGCATCCCCGACGCCGAGCTGTGGGAGGTCCACCAGGTGCTCAAGGCGCGGCTGATGGCCTATGCCCGCCGCCGGCTGGCCGAGCGCCGGGAGCGGCTGGGCCTGCCCGATCCCGGGCATCCGCCGCTCGATCCCGAGGCGCTCACCCTCGGCTTCGCCCGCCGCTTCGCCACCTACAAGCGGGCCGACCTCCTGTTCCAGGACCTCGACCGCCTCGACCGCCTGGTCAACGACCCCGCGCGGCCCGTCCAGATCCTCTACGCCGGCAAGGCCCACCCGCGGGACACCGGCGGCAAGGCCCTGGCCCAGCGCGTCGCCAACCTCGGCAAGGACCCCCGCTTCGCCGGCCGCGTCGTCTTCATCGAAAACTACACGATGCACGTCGGCCGGCAGCTCGTGCAGGGCGTGGACGCCTGGCTCAACACCCCCCGCCGTCCCCTGGAAGCCTGCGGCACCAGCGGCCAGAAGTGCATCCTCAACGGCGGGCTCAACTGCTCCATCCTCGACGGCTGGTGGGCCGAGGCCTACGACGGCGGCAACGGCTTCGCCATCGGCGCCGGCGAGGTCCACGCCGATCCGGAAATCCAGGACGAGCGCGACGCCCTGGCCCTCTTCGACACCCTGGAGCGCCAGGTCATCCCCCTCTACTACGACCGCGACGCCCAGGGCATCCCCCACGGCTGGATCGGCCGCGTCAAGCGCGCCATCCGCACCCTCGCCTGGCGCTACAACGCCGACCGCATGGTGATGGACTACGTCAGGGAGTGCTACCTGCCCGCCGCCGGCGGGGATACGTGCCGGATGCCGGAGATGTAGGGGCAATTCCTACCCCATCATCAACGCCATCTTCATCATCCCCGACCGGATCCGCGACTTCACGGTCCCCAGGGGGGCCGCGAGGCGCTCGGCGACCTGGGTGTGGGAGAGGCCCTCGGCGAAGGCCAGCCGGAGACAGATACCCTGCTCGGCCGGCAGGCGGCTGAGGGCGCTCTCCACCGTCAGCCGCCGCTCCGCGGCTTCCAGCCGCGCCGTGCCGACCGGCGCCGCCGCTCTCGTCTCGTCGAGGCTGACGGCCTCCTCCCGCCGGCCCCGGGAGCGCTCCCGCCGCAGCCGGTCGAGGCCGCGGGAGCGGGCGATCATCAGCAGCCAGGCGCGCGGGCTCGCCTGCTCCCGCCGGTAGTCCCCGGCTTGCATCCAGCATTGTAGAAAAGTTTCCTGGAGCGCTTCTTCCGCCAGCCACCGCTGGCCCAGCAGACGCATCAGCACGCCGAGCACCACCGGCGCCTGACGGTCGAAAAACTCAGTGAATGCCGCGTGATTTCGCTCGGCCACCTGGGTCATGAGGAGCTCGTCGCGAGCTTGGGACTGGTCACCACCACCCACCCGTACCGCAAGGTCCTTCAAGAAAAAATCCTCCCGCCAAGATTTAAATGCAAATAAAATACCATCTTGAACGGATTGGCCGATTTGCGCCGGAGATCGGCGGTGCTACGATAGGAGAAGGGGAGAGCGTGTTGGCGCACGCCCTCCCCCGGTACTACGGAGTATTACGGAAGTACTAAGGGTAAATCCTCAGGGAACTGCTCCGAGGACACCTACTCGGCAGTCGTGGAAACCGGAGCCGGCTCCACCGGCTTCGGTTTCGCTTCCACCCCCTCCACCGGACGGGCCTTCCGGCGCGGCCGCATCCCGAACTCGATCAGGCGCTCGCTCTTCGGCCCGTAGTGGGCCTTGAGCGCCGCCCGGAGGCGGATCGCCGCCTCCCGTCCCCTGGTCATGGCCTCCTGAAGATCCAGGTTCTCCTGCTGTTTGACCCCCCGCAGGGACTTCTGGCGGGCCGTCAACGCCTTGGCCTCCGCCAGGAGCGTCTCGAGAGGAACGATGTAAGCCGAGAGGTCGGGCAGCTCGGCCGCCCGGTTCTTGCAGTTGGTGAGGGTCGCTTCCCAGTCGGTGACAAAGTCCGCCTGGGCATTTTTGTTCGCCATTGTCATTCTTCCTTTTCGTTTGTGAAGTTGTTGTCCTGCCAGGGTCCTACCCGAGCGTCTGGGCGAACGCGAGCACGGCTCGCGTCAGCCCCCCAAAAGCCCCCCGCGGCCGGGCAGTCCCCGGCAGCAGGAGGGTCACCCGCCGGCCCGCGAGCACCACGTTGACGGCCTGCTTGCGGCTGCCGGCGAAGTGGGTGACGAACGCGGCGAAAGCCGAGGCCGTGCACGCCGACGGGAACTCGCGGATGCGGTGGATCGCCTTGCCATCCGCCAGCATCTTCCAGCCCGGCATCGCCTTCAGCATCTCCTGGACCCGCTCGGACTTGAGCTCGTTCAGGATGGGCCGGGGCGGCCGGCGCAGCTCGGCCGTGATGACCTTCCTGCTTCTCTTCTTCCTTCCGATCTTCAACATCTCACTCATCTATCGACCTCCTCGGTCGTTGAATCCGGCGCCGTCATGACGCCGGAAAACCATCTAACTGTCTGGAACCTACTTGTCGGGGGTGTCCATCAAGGGTCTGAGCAGGCGCGTCAAGGTGATCCAGGCCAGACCGATCTCCAGCCGCTGCTCTTTCGAGAGCAGCTTGCGCCCGCGGATCACCTCTTCCAGGCTGACTTCCAGCGTGTCCGCCAGCAGGGGCAGGTCCTCGAAGGCGGGCGCGTTGAGCCCCCGCTCCCACTTGCTCAGCCGCGACCGGGGCACGCCCATGCGGTCCGCCAGATCCGCTTGGCTCCATCCTTTTCCCTCTCGTAGCCGCACGATCCGTCGTCCCAGGTCGCGCAGTACATCCTCACGGGATGCCTTCCTCTCTGCCGGTTTCTTTCTGCTCATCATGGGATGAATGTTCGGCTAGGCCGACATATCTGTCAACTATGAATCCTAATAAATCCCGATGCTGATTCATTGTTCCTCATGAAGTTTCCAGAGAACGTGTGTTGACGTTTGTACCCTTTCGCGGCTAAGTTACCGGGACTGGAAACTGCCGTAGCGGCTCCGCGTGCCGGGAGCTCCGGACCACGGAATCGACGTGAAAATTTGGAAAAAGGAGAATTACGCTCCTGGTGGGGAGAAATCCGCCCCTTTCTGCGAAACTGGGGGCACCTGAGGAGTGAGTGAACGTTGCGTTCGCGGACGCTCCGGGCCATGACGGCCCGACCCGCTCCGCTTAAAGGAGGTTCAGATGTCTCAGCGAAATCGACGTGTGCTAGCCGCGCTCGGCCTGACGGCGGCTCTCTTGATGGCCTTGCCGATGCCCGCCCACGCCCTGGGCCTCTGGGAAATCCCCAGCGTGGGCCTCACCGCGCGGGTCTGGGCGTGGCTGGAGAGGCTGGGGATGGGGGACAAGGGGACGGAGCGGCGGCCGGCGGTGCGGTGGGAGAAGCAGGGAGGCATGATTGATCCTGACGGCCGAACGACTCCCCTCCCGACGCCGCCCGCCTCTGCCACCTCAGGTGGTGATACCGATCCCGACGGCAGAAACTGACGAAGGCCCTCAGGAGATGGCGCCGCTGGCCTCCCCTACTGTGGTCCAACAGGAAAATGCCCTGAAGTGGTAACTCAAACCTCTCTTGTGAGAGAATCCACACAAAGGAGGAGCAGCCTTTGAGCGATCATCCGACTCCGGCGGAGCTGGAAGAATTTGTGTGGAACAGCGGACACTCTGGAGACGGCTATGAGTTCGTAACCCACTTGGTTAGCGGCTGCAAGCAGTGCCGCGCTGCCGTGGCTCCCTACATTCGAGACCTGCTTAGCCCGGCCCTGCCACCCGAGCGTGCTCTCCCCCCCAAGGAAGACGCCGCGTATGAAGCCGCAATAGACCGGGCCTTCGCCGCTGCCCTCAACCGGTCCTCGCAACTCCTGGAGGAACGGAAGCAGGAGGCTCTCGCCCTGCTGGCCCAATACCGTCTGGAAGAGCTACCCGAGATCCCGTCCCACCTGCTTGGCATGCCTCTCTTTGAAGCTCTGCTTGAACGGAGCCGTGCGCTTCGCCATGAAGATACGGAGACAATGGTCGCGCTCGCCGAATGGGCGTTGTTCATGGCGGAGCAGTTCGACTTCCGGTTGGACCAAGAACACCGGATCGATCTCCTCTGCCGCGCCTGGATCGAGATTGGGAACGCCCACCGGGTATCGGACAACCTTGTCGAGGCTTCAAATGCCATGGGCCGGGCCACGCAACTCTTCCTGGCGGGCACACAGGCAGACCTCCTTGCAGCAAGGCTCTTCGACATCCAGGCCTCGCTGTATGGAGATCTACGCCATTTCGACCTGGCCGAGACCACGCTCGATTACGTGTTCGTGATCCAGCAAAGGCTTGGCGACCGCCACATGGCTGGCCGCTCGCTCATTAAGAGGAGCATCTACAGGGGTTACCAGGGAGAGCCAGAGCAGGCCATCTCCCTGCTGCACCAGGGTTTGGAGCTCATCGACGAGGGTCGCGATCCCAACCTCGTTTTTCTGGCCTTCCACAACGAGATCTGGCTTCTTGTGGACTGCGAAAGGTATCGCGATGCCCGGATGGCCCTCTTCAGGTTGAGGAGCCGTGGAGTGAAGCTCGGCGGCCGGTTGAATGAGTTGAAACTGCGCTGGCTCGAGGGGCACATCTGCGCCGGCATGGGCGAGCTCGATCGCGCCGCGAACGCACTGCAGGAGGTGAAGCAGGGCTTCGAGGAGGCCGAGCTTGGTTATAAGGCCGCACTGGCAGCGCTGGAGTTGGGCGCTGTGCGACTCCAACAGGGAAACCATGAGGAGTCAAGAAAAGAGGTGGTCCCAGCGGCGGATGTCTTCCTGGCCCTGGGAATCCGCCGCGAGGCTCAAGCTTCGTTACTGCTCCTCAAGAAGAATTTTGAGAGGATGCGGCCGGATGCGGCGCTATTGAAATACGTCATCGGGCTCCTGCGCCGAGGAGAGGATGCCTTCGAGGAACGGCCTGGGCCGCCCGAGGAGTAGACCGCCGAAGGCTTGCCACGGGTTGGCCCATGGCCGGCCCAGACGACCGTGCCTTGTTCAGAGACGCCCCACGGGGTTCCCGTGAGGGCGTCTCTACATTTGGGGGGTGGCCCCGATGCGGGTCTCAGGGGGGTGGTCGACGTGACGGATCCACAAGATCGGACGCGCTCCACCACCCCTCCCAACAAACCTCTTCAGAAACGCCAAGACAAGGCACCGACACCAGTCCGGCCACCAACGGCGGAAGAATCCAATCGGCACCACCCCAAATGTAGAGACGCCCTCACGGGTACCCCGTGGGGCGTCTCCCGCCACGGCAATCCCGTTCCCCTCAAGACGACCGTCCGGGATCTGTGCGTGGCCTTGATTCCGTCTCCCCGCCACGGCAATCCCGTTCCCCTCAAGACGCCGTCCGGGGATCTGTGCGTGGCCTTGACTCCGGCTGGTTGCCATGGGGGCCGCAACGGCCCCGCTCCCCTACTTCCCCTCGCCCTCTTTCGCCATCAACTTGCGCAGGGTGGTGAAGAGCGCCTTCTCCAGCTCCTCGCCGCTGAGGGTGTTCTCGGGAGGCTTCTCCGGCGCGGGGGCCTGGAGGTCCCGCAACGCCTCCTGAAGCTGGAGGGATGCCCGGCTGCCCGAAACGCTGCGCCTCGGGTAGGCCAACTGGAAGAACTCCGCCGGCTCGAGCCCCATGGCCTTGGGGATCGTCACCAGGTGCTCCGCCTTGAGCTCGATGCCGCCGGAAAAGACCCGACTCAAATAGCTCGGGCTCATTCCGATCTTGCGCTCCACGTCACGATTGCTCACGCCGAGGATGCGCATGGCTGTCCGCAGGATATTGATGAGCCGCTGAACCTCTGGATCCATGTCTGGATTGTACTCCAAGGTTCCTGTGTCGCACAACAGCGATTTTCTTGAATTTGAATTGACTATTGGGAACACCTGATGTAGAAATACTCCGCGAGAAGAATCCTGGGTTCCGGCGATTTCTTTTCCATCGGCCGGAGCTCTTTATGGCACTGCATAACAAATGCACCGCGCTGCACAATGCGCTAGAGGAGAAATCGATGGCCGGTAAACCCCAGCTCGTGAGTGCCTTCTCCCCGGAGTACCTGGAAGCCGTGGAGGAGCGGGACGACCCCTCGACCGCCCAGGAAGCGGATACCGCGGAGCCGTGGGAGGTGCGCGAGGCCGAGGGCCGGCATGGCCTCTTTCATCCCTGGGAGAGGTGGGAGGACGGCGACGTGCCGCGGGCGCTCTTCGGCTTCGAGGAGACGGCGTGGCTTTTCCGGCTGGTGTGGCCGGCTCTGGGGCGGGAGCGCATCTTCCGCCTGGGCGGTACGCCGGCCGCCGAGGGATATCCCGTGGAGACCCTGGACCAGACGGTGGGGCATCTGCGGGAGTTCAACCCCGAGGCCATCTTCGCGGCGCACCTGGCCAGCTATTTCGTCCGCACTCCCCGGGCCCTGGCCCTCCTGCTGTGGCTGGCGGGCCCCACCGCGCAGACGACGATCGGCGAGATCCTGGCGGAATTGGCGAGCCAGGGAAAACAATTGGCGAGCAGCCAGGAAAATCAACCGGCGAACGGCGAGGGCTGAGATCGCCGGGGGAGAACGCCGCGCTCCGCCCCTTCGGCGCGGCGTTCTCCCCCCGGCGATCGGGTCTCTCCCCCCGCCTCGGCGGAGTCTCCCCCCGCGGGGGGAGACCGCGCCCTTTCGCCACGAGCATTTCCCCTCCGGACCCGCGGTGCTCCCCTCCCGGCGCGGGACTTCCCCCTCTCCCGGCGAAGATCTACTCCTCGAACGTCAGGATGGCCCCTTTCGAGGTGAAGATCTCCCCCCTGCCCGGCGGACTTTCCCCCGGAAAGGGGCAGGCCTCGCGTCCGCGGGGGAGAGCCGGAATCTCGCGGGGGACAAAACGGTTCACGGTATGATTCCGAATCCACCGGAGCCGGAAAGATCATGACGGAAGCTTTATCATCCCCCGAACGGCCGGCAGCTCTGCGTTACGCCGGCGCGTTCCTCCTGGTGCTGCTCGCCGTGCTGGTGCGCTGGCCGCTCCAGCCGCTGCTCGGAACGGCCACTCCGTTCCTGTTCTTCTTCCCCGCGATCATGGCCGCCGCCTGGCTCGGCGGCCTGGGACCGGGCCTGTTCGCCACCGGCCTCTCGGCCCTGGCGGCCAACTACTTCTTCATGGATCCGCCCTTCACGCTGGCGCTCGGCAGCGCCTCCCTGTGGGTCCAGACCCTTATTTTCATGGGGATCGGCGGTTTCATCAGCCTGCTGAACGAGAAGCTTCACCAGGCCCGGCGCCGGGCCGAGGCCGCCGCGCTGGAGAGCCTGCGCCGGGAGGAGGAGATCCGGCGCGTCGAGAGCGAGGCCCGGGAGAGCGAGGAGAGGTTCCGCATCATGGCGGACAAGGCTCCGGTGCTGATCTGGATGGCGGGCCCGGACAGGCTGCGCGACTGGTTCAACCAGCCGTGGCTGGACTTCCGCGGACGGACGATGGAGCAGGAGATGGGGAACGGCTGGACGGAGGGCGTACATCCGGAGGACCTGCAGGGCTACCTCGATCTGTACGACGCCTCCTTCGAAGCCCGGCAGGAGTTCTCCATGGAGTACCGGCTGCGGCGGCACGACGGGGAGTACCGGTGGATCCTGGCCAAAGGCATCCCCCGGTTCGGTCTCGAAGGCCCCGAAAAGAAGTTCGAGGGCTTCATCGGCACCTGTCTGGACATCACCGACCGCCGGAACGCCGAGGAGGAGCTGCTGCTCGTGCTGAGCCTCCAGGATCGGGACCGCCAGGAGCTGGAGGTGATGAACCGCATCGGCCAGACCCTGCTCGCCGAGACGAACCTCGAACGGCTGGTGCAGGAGATCACGGACGAGGCGACGGCGGTCACCCGGGCCGAGTTCGGCTCCTTCTTCTACAACGTGGTCCGCCCGGGGCAGGAGTCCTACACGCTGTACACCCTGTCCGGCGTGCCGCGGGAAGCTTTCGCGGGGTTTCCCATGCCGCGCAACACGAAGGTCTTCGGACCGACCTTCAGCGGCGAAGGCATCGTGCGCAGCGACGACATCACCCGCGACTCCCGCTATGGGCGGAACCCGCCCTACAACGGCATGCCGGAGGGGCACCTGCCGGTGCGCAGCTACCTCGCGGCGCCCGTGGTCTCCCGCTCCGGGGAGGTGCTGGGCGGGCTCTTCTTCGGCCACCACGAGTTGGGGGTCTTCACCGAGCAGGACGAGCGGGTGCTGGGCGGCATCGCGACGCAGGCGGCCGTGGCCATCGACAAGGTCAACCTCTACCGGCAGACGAGCGAGGCCCGCGAGGAGGCCGAGGCCGCCAACCGCAGCAAGGACGAGTTCCTGGCCACCGTCTCCCACGAGCTGCGGACGCCGCTCAACGCCATCCTCGGCTGGGCCCAGCTCCTGCGCAGCGACGGCATGGAACCGGAGAAAAGCCGGCGGGGCCTGGAGACCATCGTGCGCAACGCGAAGATCCAGACCCAGCTCATCGACGACCTGCTGGACGTGTCGCGCATCATCTCCGGGCAGATGCGCCTCGACGTCCGGCCGCTCGAGATGGTGCCGGTGGTCGACGCCGCCCTGGAGGCGGTGCGGCCGGCGGCGGAGGCCAAGCAGATCCAGTTGCGGCGGGTGCTCGATCCGCTGGCGGGGCCGGTGGCGGGCGATCCGGCCCGGCTCCAGCAGGTGGTGTGGAACCTGCTCTCGAACGCCGTCAAGTTCACTCCCAAGGGAGGCAAGGTGGAGGTGCGGCTGGAGCGGGTCAACTCCCACGTGGAGATCATCGTGGCCGACAACGGCCTGGGCATCTCCGCCGACTTCCTGCCCGAGGTCTTCGACCGTTTCCGCCAGCGCGACGCGTCGACGACGCGCCGGCACAGCGGCCTCGGCCTGGGCCTCGCCATCGTGCGCCACCTGGTGGAGCTGCACGGCGGCACGGTGCGGGTGAAGAGCCGCGGCGAGGGTGAGGGGAGCACGTTCACGGTGCAGCTGCCGGTCTCCGTGGCCCATGTGATGCCGATGGACGGCACCCGGGTCCATCCGACGGCGGAGCCGACCGATGCCAGCGCCTGCCAGGAGGACCCCACCCTGAACCTCAAGGGCATCCGCGTCCTGGTGGTGGACGACGAGCCGGACGCCCGGGAGACCCTGCAGCAGATCCTGGAGCACTGCGACGCCGAGGTACAGACGGCCGGCTCGGCCCGGGAGGCGCTGGCGGCTCTGGAAAGCTGGCAGCCGCACGTCCTGATCTCGGACATCGGCATGCCCGGGGAGGACGGCTACTCCCTGATCCGGCGGGTGCGCGAGCTGCCTCCCGAGCGGGGCGGGCGCACGCCGGCCGCCGCGCTCACCGCCTTCGCCCGCGGCGAGGACCGCCGCCGCGCCCTGCACGCCGGCTTCCAGATGCACGTGTCGAAGCCCGTCGAGGTGCAGGAGCTGGCCGCCGTGGTGGCCAACCTGGCGCGCGGCACGGCTGGGGCGTAAAACCGCCTTCCCAAAGGGTTGGAAGCGATGGTAACCTTTGATAGAGGTGATTCTTGACGGTAAATTCAACGCTTTCTGAAGCGTCCACCTTGCCCGCGACAAGTGGTATCGAAAAAGCCCCGACCGGCATCGCCGGCCTGGACGAGATCACCCTGGGCGGGCTGCCGCGCGGGCGGCCGACCCTCGTCTGCGGCACCGCCGGCTGCGGCAAGACCCTGATGGCCATGGAGTTCCTCGTCCGCGGCGCGACGGAGTTCGGCGAGCCGGGCGTCTTCGTGAGCTTCGAGGAGGGCACGGAGGAGCTGGCGCAGAACGTCCGCTCCCTGGGCTTCGACCTCGCCGAGCTGGAGCGGCAGGAGAAGCTCGTGCTCGACTACGTGCACGTCGAGCGCAGCGAGATCGAGGAGACGGGCGAGTACGACCTCGAGGGGCTGTTCATCCGCCTGGGGTACTCCATCGACTCGATCGGCGCCAAGCGGGTGGTGCTGGACACCATCGAGATCCTGTTCGGCGGCCTGACCAACGAGGGCATCCTGCGGGCGGAGCTGCGCCGGCTGTTCCGCTGGCTGAAGGACAAGGGCGTGACGGCCGTGATCACGGGCGAGCGGGGCGAGGGCATGCTGACCCGCCACGGCCTCGAGGAGTACATCTCCGACTGCGTGATCCTGCTCGACCACCGGGTCTCGGAGCAGCAGGCGATCCGGCGGCTGCGGGTGGTGAAGTACCGCGGCAGCGTGCACGGCACCAACGAGTACCCGTTCCTCATCGACGAGAACGGCATCGAAGTGCTGCCCATCACCTCCCTGGGGCTCGACCACGAGGTCTCGACCGAACGGATCTCCTCGGGCATCCCGGCCCTGGACGAGATGCTCGGGGGACAGGGCTACTTCCGCGGCAGCAGCGTCCTCTTGTCGGGCAAGGCGGGCACGGGCAAGACCACCCTCGCCGCCCACTTCGTGGACGCGGCCTGCCGGCGCGGCGAGCGCGCCGTCTACTTCGCCTTCGAGGAGTCGCGGGCCCAGATGGTGCGCAACATGCGCTCGGTCGGCCTCGACCTCCAGCCCTGGGTGGACCAGGGGCTGCTGCTCTTCCACGCCTCGCGCCCCACGGCGTTCGGCCTGGAACGGCACCTGGTGACGATGTACAAGATCGTCCGCGACTTCCAGCCGCGGGTCGTCGTCATCGACCCGATCACGAACTTTCTGAACACCGGCACCTCCGAAGAGGTCAAGTCGATGCTGATGCGGCTGATCGACTTCTTCAAGGTCCAGCACATCACCCCTTTCTTCAACAGCCTCACCCATGGGGATCAGCTCGATCAGACCGACGTCGGCGTCTCCTCGCTGATGGACACCTGGCTCCTGCTGCGCGAGGTGGAGGTCTCCGGCGAGCGCAACCGCACCCTGAACGTCATCAAGTCGCGCGGCATGTCCCACTCCAACCAGCTCCGCGAGATGCGCCTCACCAGCGGCGGCGTCGAGCTGGTGGAGGCCTATCTCGGGCCGGCCGGCGCCCTCACCGGGGCGGCCCGGCTCGCCCAGGAGGCCCAGGAGAAGAACGCCAACCTGGCGCGCCGCCAGGAAGTCGAGCGCCGGCAGCGGGAGCTGGAGCGCAAACGGGAGGCTCTGGAAGCCCGCATGACCGCCCTGCGGCTCGAATTCGAGAGCGAGGCGGAAGAGACGCAGCGGGTCATCGAAGAGGCCCAGGGGCACGAGGATCGATTATTGCAAGACCAATTGGAGATGGCCCGCATCCGCAAAGTAGGAGACTCCACAGGGATCCCGCGGCGGGGTAACGGCCATCCTGAGGGAGAGACTTCATGATCCGCGATCTTCGCGGCGACGAGACGGAAGCCGAGCCCAATTTCTGGGAGCTGCGGCTTTACGTGGCCGGCCAGACGCCGAAGTCCCTGACGGCCCTGACGAACCTGAAGAAAATCTGCGAGCAGAACCTCGCCGGCCGGTACAAAATCGAGGTGATCGACCTCGTCCAGAACCCCCAGCTCGCCAGGAGCGACCAGATCCTGGCCATCCCGACACTGGTGCGGAGACTGCCGGAGCCGCTCCGGCGGATCATCGGCGACCTGTCGAACTCGGAAAAGGTGCTGGTCGGTCTGGACGTCCGTCCACAGGGTTAGAACACAATGGGCGAGACTCCCCTCAAGCCGTCCGAGGAGGAGACCCTCGCCCCTTGCCCCAAGGAGCCGAAGGAGCGAATCAAATTGCGCCTCTACGTGACCGGAGCGTCGGCCCGATCCGGACGGGCCATCGAGAGCGTCAAGGCCCTGTGCGAGAGGTACCTGGGGGGCCGGTACGATCTCGAGGTGGTGGACATCTACCAGCAGCCCGACCTGGCCGAGGTGGACCACATCGTCGTGGCGCCCACCCTGGTGAGGCATCAACCGCTCCCTCTGCGCCGCTTCGTCGGCGACCTTTCCGACGATCAGCGCATCCTCGGGCGCCTGAACCTGCTACCCGCCGCATGACGGAAATCTTGAGGACGGAGTCGGGAGGCATGCACATGGAGCCACCCCAGGATCGCCTCCTGGAGGAGATGGAGACGCTTCGCACCCGTCTCGAGGAGGCCGAGGACACTCTGAGGGCCATCCGCCAGGGCGAGGTGGACGCGCTGGTGGTGAGCGAGAAGCTCGGCGACAAGGTCTACACGCTGCACGGCGCCGACCGCCCGTACCGCCTCATGATCGAGGAGATGGGCCAGGGAGCGGTCACCCTGCTGCCCGACGGCACCATCCTCTACTGCAACCGCTGCTTCGCCGCGCTCGTGGACGCCCATCTCGAGAGCGTGCTCGGCAACTCCGCCTACTCCTTCCTGGCACCCTCCAGCCGGGAGACGTTCGAGGCCCTGCTACGGCAGGGAGAGGCGGGGCGCAGCGGCCAGGGCGAGGTCCAGTTGCGGACGGCGGGCGGTCGCCTGGTGCCCGCGTACGCCGCCGTCACCGCCCTCTCCCGCGACGACGGGCCGGCGCTCTGCCTGATCGTCACCGACCTGACGGGCCAGCGGGCGGCGGCCAAGGCCGAGGCCGCCAACGAGGCCAAGGACCGCTTCCTCGCCAACTTGAGCCACGAGCTGCGCACCCCCTTGACGCCGGTGCTGGCCGTGGTCTCGGGGCTCGACGGCGACCCGCGCCTGCCGGACGACGTGCGCGCGCACCTCGCGATGATGCGGCGCAACCTGGAGCTCGAAGCGCGGCTGATCGACGACATGCTCGACCTGACCCGGATCGAGCGGGGCAAGCTCGAGCTGCGGCGCGAGCCCGCCGACCTGAACCAGATCCTGGAGCACGCCCTGCAGACCACGGAGCGGGAGCTGCTGGTGAAGCGGCTGCGCATCGTGACGGATCTGCCGCGCCAGGACTGCTTCCTGCCGGCGGACACCCCGCGCCTGACCCAGGTCTTCTGGAACCTGCTCAACAACGCGGCGAAGTTCACGCCGGAAGATGGCACCGTCACCCTCCGCTCCAGCCGGGAGCGGGAGCCTGGGGGCGAGGGGGGCTGGCTCGTGGTGGAGGTCGCCGACTCGGGAATGGGCATCGAGCCCGAAACCCTGGAGCACATCTTCGAAGCGTTCGACCAGGGCCGTCCGGGCACCGCCCGGCGGTTCGGCGGGCTCGGGCTGGGCCTCGCCATCAGCAGGGCGATCGTCGAGATGCACGGCGGCAGCCTCACGGCGTCCAGCGGCGGCAGGAACCAGGGCGCGACCTTCACCGTGCGGCTCCCCTGGTGCGACGCGCCCGCGATGGCCGAGATGCCCGCGAGGTCCGCGAGGTCGGCCATGTCGGGGACCGCCGCGGGGGAGGCCTCTTCTTCGCCACAGCCGGAGAGCCACGATCCCAGCTCGCCGCCGCACCTCCTGCTGATCGAGGACCACATCGACACCGCCGAGGCGATGGCCGAGCTGCTGCGCGACCTCGGCTACCGGATCACCCTCGCGGACTCCGTGTCCGCCGGTCTCGCCGCGGCGGAGCAGGCCCAGAGCAACCTGGACGGCGCGCGGATCGACCTGGTGGTCAGCGACCTGGGCCTGCCGGACGGCAGCGGCCTGGACCTGATGCGCGCGCTCGCCAGCCGCTACGGCCTGCGCGGCATCGCCCTCAGCGGCTACGGCATGGAGGAGGACGTCCAGAAGAGCCGGGAGGCGGGCTTCCAGAAGCACGTCACCAAGCCCGTCAGCCTGCAAGCCCTGCAAAACGCGTTGCAGGAAGCGCTGAGGTAGGAGGGGCGGGGAGGGCTGCCGCCCTCACGGGCCCTCATCCCTGTCCCTTCTCCCACCGCACTCCCCCCGACCGGGAGAAGGGAACGCCTCTGAAACGATAGAGCTTGTAGGGAGCGCTGTGCGCACCATGACCTTCGTTGAAGATGCGCACAGCGCACCCTACGAGCCATACAGTCTGTGGAGCGTCCCCTTCTCCCGGGGGAAGGGAGTGCGGTGGGAGAAGGGACAGGGATGAGGGGTCCCGGGCGGCAGCCCGGGAACAACGTTTCGGCTCGCCCCCTTACCCCCCACGGCACACCGATTGCTTGCTAAGTTGTTCCTAAAGATTTTTCCGAGCAGGAGGTAGCCCCCTTGGATCCAGAAAATGACACCGGCGTCCTGGTAGCCTACCTGGACCAGACCCTCGAGGAATCGCGGCGGCTGCGGGAAAATCTCAAGGCTGGACGGCCGGCGGACTTGGCTCCGGGGACGCCGGACGGCGCGCCCTCCGAGGAGGACGCGCCGCCGCTCACTTCACCTGATCCGCCTTCGCCGCCAGGCTGAAATCGGCCTCCGTCAGTCCGCCGACGGAGTGGGTCCAGAGGGTCACCTTGACCCGGCCCCAGGTCAGGTAGATATCGGGGTGGTGCCCCGCGGCCTCGGCGGCCTCGCCGAGGCGGTTCACGAAATCGAGGGCTTCGCGGAAGTCCTTGAAGTGGTATTCCTTCTCCAGATGGTGCTCGCTCGGCATCGTCCAGCCGTATTCGAGCTGTCCGAAGATTTTTCTCAACTCCTCGCCTTTGAGGGCCGAGCTCCCATCCTGGGAGGCGCTGCTTGTGTCCACCAGCTCGCTCATCGTCGTCTCTCCTCTCTCTCCCCTTGCTGACCGGCCCGCTGCAACCCCTGTGCCGAGAAGGAGTGGCATGCGCCTTGCCTTGTTGATGCTGGAGCGGCGGCACCCCCGGATGATCGGGTTCGACATCCGGCACCGCGCCGCAGGAGCGGACCATGCAGCGAATGACCTACTTCCAGCGTCCCCGGCGGACGTTCCCCGATATGCCCCCCGCGCGGCGGCGGCTGGTGATCGCCGGGCTTGTCGCCTCGGCCCTCCTGTTCCTCGGCGGGTTCGTCATGGCCGCCTACCTGTGGAAGCTCTCCCGATTGTTCCCGGAGGCGCCGTTCAAGCAGCCGTCCCGGCTGTACGGCAGCGCCACCCAGCTCGCCCCCGGGGCCGTCTTCTCGGCCGGCGAGATGGTGGCGGAGCTGAAGCAGGCCGGCTACCGGGAAGCCGGAGCGAAACCGGCGTCGCTCCTCGCGGCCGGCGAGCTCCGGCGCGCGGGCGACCGCGTCGCCGTGCACCTGCGCTCCTTCCCCACTCCGAACGGCCGGGCCGGCGGCGGGCCGCTCTTCGTGACCTTCCGCGGCAACCGCGTCTCCCGCGTCTGGTTGGCCGGCCGGCCGGCCGAGGCCGCCGCGCTGGAGCCGCCGCTGCTCGCGTCGTTCTACGACGACAAGGTCGAGGAGCGCCGGCCGGTGATCCTCGACGAGCTGCCGGACCTGGTGGTCAAGACGGTGCTGGCGGCCGAGGACGACGGCTTCTTCACCCATCCCGGCGTCTCGCCCACCGGCATCGCCCGCGCCCTGTGGGTGAACCTGAGGGGCACCGGCGTGCAGCAGGGCGGGAGCACGATCACCCAGCAGCTCGTCAAGAACGTCTACCTCACCCAGCAGCGCACGCTCTCGCGCAAGGCCAAGGAGGCGGTGATCGCGGTGATGCTGGAGGTGCGGCACGGCAAGCGGGCCATCCTGGAAGCCTACCTGAACGAGATCTACCTGGGCCGCAGCGGCCCGGCCAACCTGATCGGCTTCGGATCGGCGGCCCGCGCCTACTTCGGCAAGGACGCCGCGGAGCTCGACCTGGACGAGGCGGCCACCCTGGCCGGCATGATCCAGGCGCCCGCCGACTATTCGCCCGTGGAGCACCCGGAGAAGGCCCGCGAGCGCCGCGACCGGGTGCTGGCGCGCATGGGCGAGCTGCGCTGGATCACCCCGGAGCGCATGCGGCAGGCCCAGGCGGAGCCCCTGCGGGTGAATCCCATCAGGGTCGAGCCGCGCCCCATGGCTCCCTACTTCGCCGACGCGGCGGAGGCGGAGGCCCGCGAGCGGTTCGGCATCGACGAGCTGGGCGGCGAGGGCTACCTGCTCTTCTCCACCCTGCGCCGGCGCGACCAGCTCCAGGCCGAGGCGGCCGTGGACAAGGGCCTCTCCGGGCTCGCGAAGGGCTGGGAGAAGGGCAGCAAGAGGCGGACGAAGAAGCCCCTCCAGGCGGCGATGATCTCGGTCGATCCGCGCGACGGCGCCGTCCTCGCCTGGGTCGGCGGCCGCGACTACGCCACCAGCCAGTTCGACCGGGTGGTGCAGGCGCACCGGCAGGTGGGCAGCGCCTTCAAGCCGGTCATCTACGGCACGGCCTTCGCCGAGGGCGCCGCGACCCCGGCGACGCTGTTCCGGGACTCGCCGATCAACGTGCGCATCGGCACGGCGAGCTGGCGGCCGCAGAACTACGACCGGGGCTTCCACGGCTGGGTGACGGCGCGCACGGCGCTGGAGCAGAGCCTCAACATCCCCACCGTGCGCCTGGCCCTCCAGGTCGGAATGCCCCGCGTCATCGAGGTCGCCCGCGAGATGGGCTTCTCGGGCGAGCTCGAGCCCGTGCCGTCCTTGGCGCTGGGCGCCTTCGAGGCGACGCCGAGGGAGATGGCAGAGGTCTACTCGACGCTGGCCGCGGGCGGCATGCGGCCGGAGCTCCACGGCCTGGCCGCCGTGGTCGATCCCGAGGGCGAAGCCGTCCTGGGCGACGACCTGCCCGGGCCGCAGCGGGTGCTGGACGCGCAGGCGTCGTACCTGGTGACCTCGGTGCTGCAGGGCGTCATCGCGCACGGCACCGGGGCCGGCGCCCGCGGCATGGGCGTCGAGGGCCCTCTCGCCGGCAAGACGGGAACGACGAACGACCGCCGCGACAGTTGGTTCGCCGGCTACTCGCCGGACCGGGTGACGGTCGTCTGGGTGGGCTACGACGACAACTCCGCCACCCAGCTCTCCGGCGCGCGGGCGGCGCTGCCCATCTGGAGCCGCTTCACGGCCGCCATGCGCCCGGCGCGCGGCTACGCCGACTTCCCCATCCCCCCGGGCATGGTGAAGGTGACGGTCGATCCCCTGACGGGCCAGCTCGCCACCGACCTCTGCCCCTACAAGGTCACCGAGATCTTCCCCGAGTGGAAGGTGCCCAACGAGATCTGCCAGCGCCACTCGCCCGGTTACGCGGGTTATGGCGAAGGCGACGTCCTGGCGGACGTGAGCCTGGGCCAGCCGCTGTTCGACCCCGAGACCGGCGAGCCGATCGACCCGTCCTCGACGGAGGAGCCGCGTTACATCATCACCGACGACGGCTTGCAGATCACCAACCCGGTCGGCGACGGGCCCATCGTGATCGGCGAAGCCAAGACCTTCCCGCCGAGCGGCCCGGACCCCGGCCCGCCGCCCGCGGACGGCACCATCCAGATCCGGCCCGCCCAGGCGCCCCCGCCCCAGGCCCCGCCGCCGGCCAGGGTCCAGGTCACGCCGCCCTCCCCGCCCCCCGTGGCGGCCGGGGCGACCGGGGTAACCGGCGCGACAGGGGCGACCGGCATGAAGCCCGCCCCGCCAGCGCCTGCCCCAGCGCCCGCGGAGACCGGCGTCGTGCCGGCGGACGGCAAGCCGATCGGCGCGGCGCCGGCGGTGGAGGAAGGCGCTGCGGAGGAGACGCCGCCGCCGCCGTAGGATTCCGTCGCAAGAAAGATTTCCCGAGATCCCGGCCCCGCCCGGGCATAAATGCCGGGGCTATCCAGAACAGCCGGCTAAAGCCGACTGAGTCCCCTTCAGGGGGCTCTTTTGGTTAGCCCTGGCATTTATGCCCGGGCGGGGCCAGCGGTGGGCCGAGTCATTCCAGGGCAAGGGCATCGGCCAAAATTTGGCACGTGTCTTGAAGTTAAAAGATCGCGGGCGGGAGGGCGGCGCGATTCGTCGGCAGGGGTGCTCACTGGCCGTCCGCCCTCCAGCCTCATGACCTCGAAAATCCTCGGGGCTCCACCAACCGGGTCATCTCATCAAGGAGTTTTCTCATGGCTGAAACCATTCGCGAAAGAATCAGCGGCCTCGCCAACAGGAATAACGTCAACGTCGGCAAGGTGGAGCGCTGGGCGTCCGTGCTCGGCGGCGCGGCCCTCGCCGCCTACGCGCTGAAGCGCGGCTCGAGGGGCAAGCTCGGGCTTGCGGCCCTGGGCGCGCCGCTGCTCTGGCGTGGCGCCACCGGCCACTGCGCGGTCTACCAGAAGATGGGGATCGACCGCGGCCAGCAAGCCTCTCAGACGCCGCAGACCGGCGTCTTCGAGCAGCGCGGTTTCGAGCAGAGCCGTTTCGAGCAGGACAGCGTGAAGCCCCTGGCCCAGTCCCAGAGCACCGAGGTCGGCGGAGTCTCGCAGGATCCGGCGACGCTGGAAGCCGGGTTCTAGGACTCTACGAGAGAATAAGGAAAGGGCCCGCCCCTTCCGGAGCGGGCCCTCGTTGCATCAGGTCAGGTCGGATTGAGGGGGCTACTACCGCCCCGAATCGAGATCGATCTCCAACTCGACGTCCTCGCCCGCCTTCACCTCGAAGCTCCGCTCCTCGGCCTTGTGGCCCGGCCGGACCACCGCCAGCTTGTGGTCCCCCGGGGCGATGGGCAGGCCGCCGCGCATCAGCGCGAGGTCCGTACCCGTGCCCACGAAGCGGCCGTCGAGGTAGACCGAAGCGTCCTCGGGCTCTACTTCCAGACGCAGGCGGCCCTTCCGCGAAGACGAGTCGGAAACGTCGATGTCGTCGTCCTCGTCCTCGTCGACGTCCATGTCGTGGTCGTCGTCGCGGTCCGACCGGTCCATCCGGTCGCGGCCGTTGTCCTCGTCCTCGACCCGGTCGTCCCGGTCGGTTCCCCGAACGGACGTGCCGCGGTCGCGGCGGACGCGGTCCCGCCAATCCTGGTCGTAGTCGTCGCCGCGCTCGCCGCGGTCGATCCGGTCGCGCCGCTCGCGCTCGTAGCGCAGCCGGTCGTCCCGCCGGTCGTGCGTCTTCGAGGCGAGGTCTTCCGGACGGACGGAGTCGCCCGGCTGCATGCTGTCGTCGATGCCGAGGACCGAGCCGGGGTAGACCGTGATCTGGCGGGCGATGGTCTTGTAGCCGTCGAGATAGAAGACGACGTCGTAGGTGCCCTTCGGCAGCCACAGATAGCGCGGCCAGCCGTCGAAGGCGTCCACCTTGCCGAGGTACTGGCCGTCGACGTAGACCTCGGTGCGGCCGGGGGCGACGTCGAGGTCGAGGGCGCCGCCTTGGCCTTCGCGGCCGTAGTAGATGGGCTGTCCATGCTCGTAGCCGTAGGGGTAGTCGTAGGGGTAGCCACCCCACCAGCCGCCCCATCCACCCCAGAAGCCCGGCCAGAAGCCATAGCCGTAGCCGCCGTAATAGCCTCCGTAGTAGCCGCCATACGGGTAGTAGTAGCCACCGCCGCCATGGTGGCCGCGGCTGCCGCCACCGCTACGGGACGGCGGCTGGCGGTGCGGCTCGCTGCTGCTGGAGCCGCTCGGGTGGGCCGTACGGGGCTCTCTGCCGGAGGACGACGCGCTCGGGGCGCTCGGGGTGCTCGGAGCGCTGGCCCGCGGGGTATTGTTGTGCGACGAGCCGGAGTCGCGGGCCGTCCGGCCGGAGTCGCCGCTGTCACTCGGACGTGAGCGGTGCTGGGCCGCCAGCGGCAGGCTGGCGAGCAGCAGAGCGGCGGCCGCGAGGGGAAGAACCCTACGCGGGCGCCGCTCGGCGGCGGGTTTCAGGGTCGTCATCGGTGCTCTCCTTTTCCATCTCCGCGCTCAATTCGGACCAGGCGCGGTGAAGACCTCGGATGTAGTGGTACCGAAGCACATCTTCCCACAGCTTCGGCACCTTGAGGGGCAAGTTTTGCAAAGCGCGGACCAGGGCTTCCCGGCGCTTTTGCGGCCCTTCCGGCGGCAGCGGCGGCGGGCCGTCGGGGCCGATTCCGAGGAAGGATCCAAGCTCCGGATGGAGGCGGTAGAAGACGACGGCGCAGTAGCCCACCTTCTCCTGACGCGTGGCGAAACGAGCCAGGTCCGTCGGGTGGTCGTGCGCCACGGTGGCCGCCGGCTCGTAGACCAGCCGCAGGCCCCGCCGCCTCAAGCGGTAGGCCAGCTCGATATCTTCCCAGGCCGCATAGGGAAAGCGCAGATCGAAGGGCTCCGCGAGCAGCAGGTCGCGCGGCATCGAGAGGTTGGAGGTGTATAGAAAATTGAACGGCACGTCTTCTTTATCGTGGATCAGCGCGTAGCCGAACTGCAGGCCGTACTCGTTGATGTAGCGCAGGAACGGATTGAGGCGCATGCGCGAGTGCCAGCCGGTGTAGCCGATCACCGCCAGGTGGGAGTCTTCGCCCCGGCTCCGGTGAGCCTCGCGATGGGCCGCCAGCCATCCGGCGGATGGGACGGTGTCGTCCCCCAGAAAGGCCACCCAGCGGCCCGAGGCGGCGGCGACGCCGGTGTTCCTGGCGGCCGCCGGGCCGTGGTTCTTCTGGAGGATCGACCGTAGCGGCACCCGGAACGAACGGCTGCGCAGCCAGTCGTCGGTGCCGTCCGTCGAGCCGTCGTCGACGACCACGATCTCGAAGGAAGGCGGCGCCAGCTGGAACTCCAGCGCCTGGAGGACCTCGGAGAGGACCTCCAGGCGGTTGTGAGTGGGAATGACGACGGAGAATTCTGGCCCCATGCGGGGATTATGACAGGGGCCGAGACCGGCAGGGTCAACCGGCAGGCGAGGACTCCCTACGCCTTGGCGCCGTTGCCGTTCTGCCCGTTCTTCCGCGTCCGCAGCACCAGGTAGTTCGCCGGCACCCGCCCCTCCTGCCCATGCCCCAGGGGTACGGTGTTGATGGTGACGTCATCCCCCTGGGCGACGACCTGCCAGTTGCGGTCCGGGTAGACCCGGGGCCGCTCGATGGGGTCGAAGCCGACCGATGTCGCGCCCGTCCGGATGACGTTGTGGACGTGCTGCGGCAGGCCGGAGGGGCTGTTGCCGGGCAGGGTCCGGAAGTAGTCGAGCGCGCACAGCGAGAGCTCGATCTGGTAGAGCGTCCCCTTCTCGCCGAGCAGGATGGCGAGGTTCTCGGCGAACTTCGGCTGGTCGTCCCGCTGCAGGACGTGGAGCACGGTGCGCATGTAGACGTTGACGTCGCCGAACTCGGCGTGGAACGCCTGGGCATCCTCGCGCTTCAGGCCGTTGACTACCCGGTACTCGATCCTCATCTCCGGCGCCGTCTCCTCCCGCGCCTTGGCGACGGCGGTCGGGGAGACGTCCGTGCCGATGACCCGCGGGAAGTGGCGGGCCAGGAAACGGGTCTGCCGGCCGTTGCCGCAGCCGAAGTCGAGCAGGGGCAGAGACGGGTCCATGTGCTCGCGGAACCGCTTCAGGTCTTCCGCCGAGGCGCGTTCGGGCTCGTTGTCCCAGAGCACCTGGCCGCCGCGCCCGGTCTTCTCGATGCTCTGCCAGTAGTTCTCCCAGTGGCGATCGACCTCCGCGGGATTGCCGTACTTGAGTCGAAAAAAGAGGACATTCGAGAGCAGGCGAACGGATTTCAACAGCTCCATGACAAACCCTCCTCGCCGTCCACACGAACCCCCGGCCGATGCCGCGGCAATCGCGGGACCGCAAAAGCCCGAACGGCAGCGGCCTGGGCCGCGCCCCCCGGAATTGCACATGATCGTCTGCGGCTAAGGTGCGGGAATTAGAGAAAAGCGGGACGCGCAATGGGGAAGTCGCGCAAATTGCTTCCCAAGACCGCGGCCGGAGGGCTGCCTACGGCGCTACGGCGGCTCGACGATCGGCGTGGAGCGGGGAAACGGCTCGGGCGCGTACCAGGGCATGTACATGGGGGAGCTCCCCCAGCCCAGGACGGGGGGCGGAGAGGTGCCCTGGATCCCGAAGTTGACGGTGAGGATGTACTGGATGGGCACCGGCTTGCCGGCGATCGCCGCGGGCTTGAACCGCCAGCCGCAGAGGGCGTTCAGGGCGGAGGCGTCCAGCCCCATGGGATTGTCCATGCTCTCGAGCACCACGGGATCGCGCACGGTGCCCCGGTCGTCGACCAGGGTCTGGAGGAGGATCGTGCCCTGGCGGCCGGCCCGCCTCGCCGCTTCGGTGTATTGCGGCGGGACCTGGCTCCGGATCTCGGGGCGGGAGACCTCCCCGCCCGGGGTGAGCTTGAGGGCGTCGGGACGGTCCGACATCTGCCGGCCCCAGCGGAACCGCTCCAGCAGCTCCCCCGGAGCGCCGTAGGCCGAGAGGTCGGCGTGGTAGAGGAGCGGCTCCAGGGTCTGCGCCGCCTGCCAGCGGCAGATGGCCCCATCCTCCTCGCCGGCGCCGGCCTGAGCCAGGGCGCGCAGGGCGAGCATGACGGCGAGGAAGCCGCGGGACGTCGCGGGATGGTCGAGCGCGTTGATCCACAGCTTGTCGGCGGTCTTCCCGGCCTCCCGCCAGCTCTTCGCGCGCAGCAACGCCTCGATCTTCGCCAGGTCCCCCGAGAGCGGCGCGATCTCGGTGAGCGGCTTCTCCGCCGGCGCGTTGACCACCAGGTCGTAGAGCACCGCGACGGGCGCGCCGTCCTTGCGGGCCGGCTCGAAGCGCCAGCTTCGGGCGGCCTCGAGGATCTCGTAGATCATCCCGGGGATGGGGCTGATCGCCACCGGCTGGCGCAGCCGGCCCTGCTCGTCGATCACCGCCTGCAGCCGCAGCCACTTGGGCACGGAGAGCTCCCGGAGCTTGGCGGGCAGCTCGGGGACGTCGCCCTGGAGCCTCCGCGCCGGCTGGAGGCCGGGGGTGTCCGCGGGCTGGATGGCGATGCCGGCCGGCGGCTCGTCGAGCCGGCGCAGGCGGTTGGCGGCGAGCAGCTCACCCGCGGCGCCGAAGGAGGCCAGGGTGTCCGCCGCCTTGAACAGCGACGGGTTCATATTCTGGGCAGCCTGCCAGTGCCAGACGGCGTCCTCCGTGCGGCCCAGGCCGGCCTCGGCCAGGGCGAGCCGCGAAAGTGACCGCGCAAGCCCGGCGCCGAGCGCGCTCTGCCGGGCCTCCTCGACCGCCGCCCGGGCGGCCGTGGCGGCCGGCTCCCACTCCCGCCGGCTGAGCCGTGCGTCGATCTCGTTGATCCGGCGGTCGAATTCCGTCTCCGAAGCCTTCGGCGGCTCCGCCTTGGCGGCCAGGGCAACGGGAGCCCAGGCGAGGAGCAGGGCGGCGAAGAGGAGGAGAGCGGAGCGGAGCTTCATGTCGATTCCTTTAGAACTAACCAGGATTATCGCCAGATGATTGAATCATATTGTACCAAGCCCCTACCGGCAGACCTCATCCCATCTCCATGATCTCCCCCAGACTCGTCCGGACGACCGGCAGACTCTCCGGCAGCCAGGCCTGGAACCCCGGGCTGGCGAAGAGGGCCACGTCGCCCGGATAGGTGGGGACGAGGTAGAGGGGAAAGCGCTCGAAGATCTCGCTGTCGGAGCGCCGGCGCCGGCTCTGGACGGCGGCGCGGGTGGTGGCGGCGCCGTCCAGGTGGCCGAGCAGCCAGTGGAGGGCGCGGAACTGGGCGATGGTGCGCTCGTCGGTGAGGCGCGGCGCCTCGGCTCCGGCGATGGGAGGCGGCGCCGGCGGTCCGCCCAGCTTGCTCAAGCCCCGGCGGAGGAACTCCCGGGGGCCGTAACCCTGCCAGCGAACCTTGAAGCCTTCCCAGGTGGTCGCCGGCGGCAGCTCGATCGCGGCAGGCGGCGGGCTTGAGGCCTTCCGGCCGGTATTGGCGATGTGGCCGGCGTAGGGATCGATCCGCAGGGTCTCCGATCCGGGATTGCTCTCCAGGAAGACCTGGGTGCGGGAGGTCAGCGTCAGCATCACGGCGGGCATGATGCGCTCCCAGAGGCCGGGCTCGTAGTTCTTGTAGGCCGTCAGGAACGCGTTGCGCTCGAAGAGGAAGCCCCGGTTGTAGAGCCCCAGCAGATCGCTCGTGGCACTGGAGCGATGGCGGACGGCGGCCCCGGGGGCGAAGACGATGCGCTCGCCGCCGGACCACAGGCGCCAGCCGAGGTCCACGTCCTCCAGGTAGGCGAAGTAGGACTCGTCGAAGCCGCCCGCCGCCAGGAACGAGGCGCGGCGCACCAGGAGGTTGCCGCCGCAGGCGAACGCGAGCTCCTCGCCCGCCGCCGGCACCCGGGCCGAGGCGAGGGGGCGCCGGAAGTCGAGCTGGAAGGCGTGGCCGTCGAAGGTCATCAGGCCGCGACCGAAGTCGAGGCGCTCGCCGGCCCAGTCGACGATCTTGCCCGAGACGGCGGCCACGTCCGGCGGCGCCGAGGCGAGGGCTTCGACCAGCGAGCCGAGCCAGCCCGGCTCCGGGCGGGTGTCGTTGTTGAGGAGGGCCACGGCGTCGGCGCCCGCCTCCGCCACCAGGCGGTTGTTGCCGGCGCAGAAGCCGAGGTTCACCGGGCTCTCGATGAGGCGGATCCGGCGGTCCCGGCCGTAGCGCTCGCGCATCCAGGCGGCGGTGCCGTCCGTCGAGCCGTTGTCGAGGACGAGGATCTCCCAATCCACTTTCGGATCCTGCTGCGCGGCGAGGGCCGCGAGGCAGGTTTCCAGGTGCTGACGGCCGTTCCAGGAGAGGATGGCGACGGCGACTTTGCGGATCGGGCTCAAGCCATCCCCCTCCAGACCCGGAGCTTTCGGCGCAGACGGAAGGCGAGACGGTCCGCCGGCGCCACGGTGGCCGTCCGCTGGGCGAAACGCTCCTTGGTAGCATCCACTTTGGGGTCGCGGCAGAAGCGGACGAGCGGCGCGAGCACCCGGTCCCAGCGGAAGGCGTCGACGAGGTCGCGGGCGCCGGCCTGGCGGGAGGCGGGGGCGTCGAGCGCCTCGGCGAGCACCCGCGCCAGGGCCGCCGCGTCGCCGGGGGGAGCCACCCAGCCGGCCCGGTGCTCGGCGAGCAGGCGGCTCATGGCGCCGCCCTCGCTGGTCACCACCGGGCAGCCGGCGGCGAGGGCGTCGAGGAACCGGGTGCGCAGGGAGAGGCGCGTCTCCAGGCTGGGCTTGTGGGGAGCGACGAGGAGGTCGACGTCCCGCAGCAGGTCGTAGCGCCGCTCGGCGGGCACCCAGTCGAGGGCCTGGACGCGGCTCCCCCACCAGCCGAGCGAGCGGCAGCGCGCTTCGACCTCGGCGAAGAGGCGCTGGGGCGTGCTCTCCGGGTTGGGGTTGCGGATCAGCAGCAGGGTCCAGCCCGGCCGCTCCAGGGCCGCGAGGGCGTCGAGCAGCGTCCAGGGGTCGTACCAGTCGTAGAGGCCGCCGAAGAGCAGCCGCGATTCGCCGGTCCCGCGGGGCGGCAGCACCGGGCGGTGGGGAGGCAGCTCGTCGGGCACGCCGAAGGGCACGGGCGCCACCAGGGTGTCGAGGTCGGGGTCGCCGGCGATGCGCTCGGGGTTGACCCGGCCGATGGCGGCGAGGAAGCCCAGGTAGAAGCTCTTCTGCTCTTCGGAGGAGCAGAGGAAGAAGTCGCCGCGGGACATCTGGAGCACCCAGGTCGCGTGGTCGTTGCGGTAGGGATCGAGCCCGAGCGTCTCCAGGTAGGCGAAGTTCTCGATCAGCCAGGGATCGTAGAGGTCGATGGCGACCGGCAGATCCGGCATTTCCAGGACGAGGTCGTTGGCGAGCTGTCCCTGGGCCACGGCGCCGTCGCAGTCCGCGAGAAGGGCGGCGAGCCGTCCCCGCTCGAAGCGGCGGACCTCGACGCCCGCGAGGCCGCCCAGAGCCACCGTCTCCGCCGGCTCCGCGGGCGAGACCAGGACGATCTCGACGCCATGGGCCGGCAGCCGCCGGGCGAGCTCCAGATAGCGGATGCCGATCCCCGCCATGAGGGACCGGATGGGCTCGCTCGAGAGGAGGGCGATGCGGGTCATGAAGACCGCCGGCTCAGCCACTGCTGGACTCGCCAGGCACGGGTAGCTTCCATCTCGCGGAGGATGCCGTTCAAACGCTCGATCTCCGCATACGTGCGGCCGAGGTGGGCCGTCTGGTCTTCGACCGCGGCTCGGAGCTTCCGCTCGTCCTCGTAGAGGCGCTGGACCTCGGCTTCGATCCGTACGCGGTCCTCGCGGAATCGCCCCAGCTCCTCCCGCACCGCCACCAGCTCGCCGTTGGCGGCGTGGTAGCGCTCCTCCCAGAAGAAGCGCTCGGTGGCCAAAGCGTTGTGAGCCGCGCCCAGGGTGGCGAGGTCGGACCGGAGGACGGCGAGCTCGTCGCGGAGAGCCGCGGAATCGCGGCGGGCGCCGGCCCATCCCTCCCGCTCGTCGACCAGATCGGCGCGCAGGGTATCGACCGCCCGGGCCAGCGTCTCGGGAGGCAGGCGGTCCGCGTGCTTGGCGATCACCCGCGCCTTGACCTCCAGGAAGTCGGCGCGCTCCCGGGGCCGCTCCCCGAAGATGTGATGGCCGCCGCCGCGGAAGTGCCGGTACTCGCAGGTGACCCGGGCGAGATGGTGGAAGCGCGTCAGGGCCGAGAGGCGGATCAGGAAGTCCCAATCCTCGAAGAACGGTAGCGACGGATCGAACGGTCCGGTCTCGGCGAAGAGCGCGCGCTCGATCAGGAGGGTGTTGAAGGGGATGTAGTTATCGACCAGCAGGACGTCCGGATCGAAGTCGCGGCTATACGGGAGCCGCCGCTCGCGGCAGACCCAGCCGCCGGCCGCATCCAGCTCGTAGACGGCGACCGCCGCGTCGGTGTAGGCGACGCGCACACCGGCCGCCGAGACGAGCCCGGCGAGCGTCGCCAAGTGCTCGGGGGCTGCCAGGTCGTCGTCGTCGAGGAAGGTCACGTGGTCGCCGGTCGCGGCAGCGATCCCCGCCTCGGCGGCGCCGGCGCGCCCGCGGTTCTCCGCCAGGTCGACCCGCACGACGGGCAGTGGGTAGCCCTCCGGCACGGGCGGCGGCTCGCCGCCGTCGTTGACCAGCACGACCTCGGCGCGGCGGTACTCTCCTTCCACCAGGCTGTCGAGAGCCTCGGCGAGGAGGTCCGGGCGGTTGCGGGTGCGGACCACGACCGAGATCCGCGGCCCCTCCCGCATCTCCTGGATGTCGGGCAAGCCTCCGAGGTGCCGCACGAGCTGGGCCGGGCTGCGGGTGGTGAAGTCCTCCACGCGGAGGCGGCGATAGCCCTCGGCCAGCTCGACTCCGGGACCGAGGCTCAGGGTGCGGAAGCGGCGCAGGCCGAGGCTGGCGTTCCAGTAGGGGTGCCGCTCCTCCTGGCTGGCATAGGCGGTCATGGCCTTCTCGAGGATCGGGGCCTCGGCGGTGACGTCCACCAGCAGGTCCGGGTGGCCGGGGTGGTTCACCTCGTACAGGAGGATGCGGAGGCCGCGGAGAGGCTCCTCGTCCGGGCTGGCGTCGCGCACGGGGCCGAGCAGGCGGTGCAGGGCGGCGAAGGCGGCGCGGTGGTCGCGCGAGATCTCGAGCGGCGAGGGGACGAGCAGCAGGTCGGGCCGCTGGGTCAGGATCGCCCGGCGGAGGCCCTGGACGGCCTCGTCGAGGTGGCGGTCGAGCCGGCCGTCGGGCAGGCCCAGAGCGTCGCAGCCGGCGAGGCCGAGGATTCCGCAGACTTCGGCCGCCTCCTCGCGCCGCCGCTGGCGGTAGACCTCCTGTTCCTCCACCGCCTCCCCTCCCCCGCCGCCATCCGTCAGGAAGAGGGCCCTCACCACTCCTCCCGCCGCCGTGAGCTGGGCGACGAGGCCGCCGCAGCCGAGGACCTCGTCGTCGTAGTGGGGCGCGATCACGAGGGCGCTCTCGGCGTGCACGCGCTCCGTCCAGCCGGGCGGTTGGAACGTCTCGTTCATTGCGCGTACCCCAAGGCTCGAAGCCGTTCTTCGGTTTCAGGATTGGCCGCCGCGTCCCGCGACGGCGCGGGGCGGGCGCCCGGGAACCAGAGGCGCAACGCCGGGCCTTTGGCGGCGGGAGCGCCCCCGCGTCCGACGAGGACCTGGCCGGCGGACAGCGGCTGGCCGTCGAGGCGGGCTTCCACGGACCGAACGCCGCCGAGGTCTCCCTCCAGCAGGAACCCCTTCTCCAGCGTCTCGCCTCCCAAGTTGAAGCTCACCCGGTTGCCGGTGAGCTCGACGCGGTCGTCCGCCGCCAGGAAATAGGAGACCCAGCGGACCGGCGGCCGCTCCAGGACGACCGAGCCCTGGACCCGCGAGCCAACTGGAAAGCCCGAGGCGAAGACGCGCAGACCCGGCATCTGCCGGTCCAGCTGCCGATGAACGATCAGCTGGAGCTGATTGACCTGCCCGGGGGCGGCGGAGGCCAGGTTGCGCTTCTCCTTCGCGTCCCGCGAGAGATCGTACAGCTCGGCGCGCTGGAGCCGGCCGAGATCCTGCGTCCAGAGATACGCCTGGAGCGGGTCGGCGGGCGTATAGGGGGTCCGCGGGTTGAAGAGGATGAGCTTCTGGCGGCCGAGCACGGCGGCAGCCCGCAGGGGACCGATCATCATGTGCTGCGCGAAGGCGGCCAGGCGCGGCAGGGGAGACTTGCCGCCGAGCGCCGGCAGGAGGTCGATACCCTCCCACGAGGGCAATGCCTTGCCGCCCGCGGCGGCGACGAGGGTGGGCGCGAGATCGAGCAGCCGGACGGTGCCGCGCAGGCGGGAGCCGGCGGGGATGTGGCCGTCCCAGCGGGCCAGGAGCGGCACGTGGATCTGCTCCTCGTAGAGGGTGAAGCCGTGCTTCCAGCCGCCGTGATCGCGGAACTCCTCGCCGTGATCGGCCGTCAGCACGATCAGGGTGTTGCCGAGGACCTCTGGAGGGAGCGAGTCGATCAGACGGCCGATGAAACGGTCGACGTAGTGGATTTCGCTGTCGTAAAGGGCCTTGAGGTGCTCCGTGTCCCGCTCCGGGTCGTCGAGCGGAATCTTGCCCGCGTAGACCCCCTGGATGTGGCGGCCTGAGATCCGGCCCTGATAGGGGGCGGCCTCGAAGGGCGAGCGGTCGTTCACGATCTCCGGATTCTCGTAGGGATCGTGGGGATCGACGTAGTGGACGTAGAGGAAGAACGGCTCGTTGCGGTGGGCCTCCACCCAGGGGAGGACCCGGGCCGTCATCTCGGCCGCGTCCGGCTGCTCCGTGCCCTGTATCGCCGGGTCGGAAGGGGGGCTGTAGAAGGTGCGGAAGCCGCGGGCGAAACCGTTGCCGGAGTGCAGGACCTTGTTGGCGAAGAAGCCGCCCGTCTCGTAGCCGAGCTTCGCCATGGACTCCGGCAGCGCCTCGACGTCGCCGGGGATGCCGAAGGCCCCGGGATCGTCCCCCAGCACCTCCCCCGGGTAGCGGCTGGTCATGTAGGAGACGACCGAGGGCAGGGTCCACGGCGCCTGCGAGTAGGCCTCCTCCACCACGGCTCCGGGCTTGGCGAGCGTCCGCGCGATGTTCGGCGAAGTGTCGCGCTTATATCCGTAGGGGGTTAAATGGTCGAAGCGCAGGGTGTCCACCAGGATGAAGATGACGTTGGGCCGATTTGATCTGTCGGGATCGGCGGCGGCCGAGACCCGGACCGGTCCCCAGGCCACCACGTTCGAGTGCCGGTGCTCCGGGGGCAGCCCCTCCAGGACGGCGTGGAACTCCAGGGTCACCTCGCGGCCGCTCCAACGGGAGAGGTCGGCCGTGAAGTCGAGCCAGCGGGGGCTCTGCCGGTCGGCCGTCTTGACGACGTCGAGTACCTCGCGCTCCTCGCCGCTCCGCGCCACCACCCAGGCCCGGAGGCCGCCGATGGTCCGCCAAGCCTCCGGGAGGAGCTGCACTCCGGCGTGCAGCTCACCGCCCGGGGGGACGCTCCCCGTCCAGCGCCAGGGGTCCACGGACGTGAGCACCGCCGTGCGGCGCTCGCCGTCGAAGGTGAAAGGGAGCATCTCCGGAGCACGGTAGAACCAGAGGCCGGAGCCGGCGGGCCGCCCCCCGGCCGAAAAGCTCTTGCCGGCCACGGCGTCGCGCAAAGAAAGGTCCCGCGGGAGAGCACGGCCCGAGCATCCCGCCAGCAACATTGCCGCCAGGGCTGGGAAAAGGCCGAAGGCCGCGGAACGCATCCTTGAACGATCGATCAAACCGTCGGGATGGTACCGCAACTCAACTGGGGGGAGGGATCAGCGCCCGGTTCTCCCGTTTTTCCCATTTCTCCAATAGCGCCAGCGCAGCGCCATCACATCCCAGAACATCCGGGCGGAGTCGGTCATGGGATTGACCTTCGACGCGGGGGAGTCGGCCCAGCGGACCCCGACCTCGACGACGTTGTAGCCATGCCGCCGGGCGAGCCAGACCAGCTCGACGTCGTAGGCGAAGCGCTCAATCTGAAGCTCGGAGAAGAGCTTGCGCGCCACCTCCCCGTCGAGCAGCTTGAAACCGCACTGCGTATCGCGCAGGCCCCGCACCCCGACGGCCTGGACGATGAAGTTGAAGGTCCGCCCCATCATCTCCCGGTAGAACGGCTGGTGGGTGAGGATGTCGGAGCCCTCCACGGAGCGGCTGCCGAGCACCACCTGGGCCTCCGCCAGGCGAGGCCGGAGCTTCTCCAGGTCCTCGATGGGAGTCGAGAGGTCGGCGTCGAGCAGCAGGACCTCCTTGCCCCGGCTGGCGAGCACGCCGACCTTGATCACGGCGCCCTTGCCGCGGTTCACCTCCTGGCGAAGAACGCGGACGCCCTCCGGCGCGAAAGCCTGCGCCACCTCGGCGGTGGCGTCGGTGCTGCCATCGTCGACCACCAGGACCTCGTAGCGTCGGCCGCTCTGCTGGAGATAATCCACCACACGCCGCAAGGTAGGCCCGAGGCGGAGGGATTCGTTGAACGCAGGGATGACGATTGAGAGGTCCATGGCAGAGAGAGGGATTCTTTGGGCGGACGAAGTATAAGGGACGAGAGTATAAGGACCGGTAGAATGAAACTCCCCGTGGCCGCCCTTGATTCAAAAACCCTGCCCACCCTCCTCTCTTTTCCGCTGGGGAGCATTCTCATTGTGGGGGAGACTGCCGGCGAGGAGCCCGGCGGCCTCGCGGCGGACCTCACCGCGGCCGGCCAAACGGTGACCACCGCGAGCGGCCTTCCGCCCGGAGACTCCGCTCCCGAAGCGAGCCACGACGTGATCGTGCTCCTCGCTGGATTGGATCGGGAGCGGCTCGCAGGCTCGATCGCGGCCACGCGCCGTCTCCTGCGGGAGAAAGGGCGGCTGCTGATCGCCGATCCAGCCGGCGTCACGCCCCAGGATCTCGTGATCACCCTTTCGGAAGGGGGGTTCGTGATCCTGAGGCCCGACCGGTCCGCCCTGCCCTCCTCGGTGGTCCTGGCACGCAAGGAGAGCTTCATCGTCCGCGAGTACCGGGACGGCGACGAGGAGCAGATCCTGCCGATGTTTTGTAGAAGTTTCTACGTGAATCGCAGCTTGGCGCGCTGGCGCTGGGAGTACCGGGAGAACCCCTACGGCACGCTGGCGATCAGCGAGGCGTTCGCCGAGGATGGCCGGCTGGCGGCCCACTACGCCGGCTACCCGGTGCGCTTCCATAGCGAGGTCGGGGAGGATCCCCCGCGCAAGCTCCCCGCCCTGCAGATCGGCGACACGATGACCGAGCCCGCCTTCCGCCACGTCGGGCGAGGGCCGACCAGCCTCCTCGGCAGGACCGTCCGCCACTACTATGCCCGCTTCTGCGAGGGCCGGGTCGCCTTCAACTATGGGGTCAACACGGGGAACATCCAGCGCTTCTCGACGAGCTTCGTGGGGGCCCGCCGGCTGGAGCCCCTGCCGTTCCACGTGCTGGATCTCGCCGACGGCGAAAAACGGCCTCTCCTTTCAGGGCTCGCAACGTACGTCTCCGGCTATCGGATCGAGCGGATCGCCCACTTCGACGCGCGCTGGGACGCTTTCTTCCAGCGGGTGAGCGGGTCCTATCGGCTGCTCGTCGAGCGTGACGCCCGCTATCTCGAATGGCGCTACGCCCGATGCCCGGACCCCGAGTACTTCCTCTACGCCGTCTTCCACTGGCGAAAGCTCGTCGGCTGGAGCGTCTTCCGGTACAAGGGAGAGCGCCTGCTCTGGGGCGACGCCCTGTTCGACCCACGACACCCGGAAGCGGTCCGCCAGTTCCTGGCGCGGGTCCTCGCGGCTCCCGAGCACCGGCAGGCGAAGACCCTCGAAACCTGGATCCCGAGCCGCCCCGCCTGGTGGAAGGAGCGCGTCCTGAGCCTGGGCTTCGAAAGCCGTCCCGAGCCGGACGACCTGAGCTTCGTCTTCGTGCCCTTCGGCGAGGATCCGGAGGAGGCCTTCCGCGCCCACCTCTACTACACGATGGGCGACAGCGATCTCTTCTGATCAGTCCCTGAGGCGGAAGCTCCGCATCCGGCTGAAGCCGGAGACCTGGCCCGAGGCGTCCCGCGCTTCGATCCACCAGTAGTGCAGGCCCTTCCCGTAAAGCCGGTCCGACGTCTGAAGAATCTCGTCCGGCAGGTCCGCCCGCAGGACACCTGCCTGAACGGCTCCCGGATCGAGATCGAACACGGCGCCGTTGATCCGGGTCGAAAGGATCAGGCGGAACCGTACGTGACGACCGGCAGGGACCACGACCTCGGCAAAGTCCCGGGCCGCGCTCACGACGGCCCCGTCCACGGGCCCGAGCACCTGGAATTCCTGGAGCGCCGGACCGGCCGGTGGGACGAAACGCCGGATCTTCCCCGCGTCCCATTCGTAGACGGAGCTCCCCGGCGAGCCGAGCGCCACGGGCAGCAATTCGGCTCCCGCGAGCGGAGGAAGGGGATAGACCGGAGCTCGCTCCAGGGTGAAGGGCGGCTGAAGAGAGTCCCAGACGCCGTAGTGATAGATCTGCGCGATCGGCACCCCGGCCTCGCTTTCCAGGAAGTAGGGATAGCGGGTCAGGAAGGTCTGAGATCCCGGCCGTACCCGGAGGAGCTCGCCCTGGATCGTACGAGCGGTCCGGCCCGCCTCAACGTAAGCGCCGACGCAGCCTGCGAGCAGGACACACCAGAAAATCCCCAGAAGTCCCACCGCCGCGGGGGCCAAAGAACGCCAAGGCCGACGAATCACGGCGAAAACCCCGCGCGCCGCGAAGCAGACTCCCATGGCAGCGCCCGCCGCCGCGAGATACCAGTACCGGCCGTTGCCGGGCACGGAGGGCCGAAACGCGAACGGCGCCTGCGCGGCCAGGATCCAGGCCCAGGCGAACAGCCAGAGACGGGCATCGCCGCCGCCCTTGCGGACGAGCCAGAACACGAGAGGCGCTCCCACCAGCACAGCGCAGGAAACCACGACGGCCCAAGCACCCGGCATCCTCGTATAGACGGGAAAATGGAGTTGGTAAATCGAAGTTGCCAGATCCTCGACTGTCCGCAGGATCTGTGGCGCGAGGAGCCGCTGGCTGTACTCGTCGTAGCCACCGATCGTCACGCCGAAAAGCCACCGCCGGAACAGGAGATAGCCCCCGAGGACGCCGAAGAAAGGCAGATATCCCGCTGGCCGGGCACGGTGAGGACGTCCGACGACCAAGTGGTCGTACACCGCCAGCACGCCCGGCAGCACGGCCGCCGCCTCATAGGAGCCCAGGGCGAGAAGGAAGAACCCCATCGACGCACTCCAGGCTGCCGGGGACCCTAGGGCCCTGAAGCGCTGATAGGCAGCGAACGATGCCAGAAAAAAGAGTGCGCCGAAGATCGTCGCGAAGCTCGCGCTGAAGATCACCGCGTTCGGGTGGAGGGGATAGACGGCGAACAGGAGAGCGGCGGCAAGGGGCGTGAACCTGCTGTCAGGATCCACGAGATCCCTGACGATCGTCCAGACCAGAACGGCGTTCACCGTGTGGACGAGCACGTGGACGAGGTTGTAGCCGAAGGGCTCGCCACCGAAGGCCGCGATCTCGATCCCATAGAGCAGCGTCGAGACCGGACGGAAAAACTTGACGACGGAAATCCCGAGCCACGGCTGGGAAAGCTGCGCGAGGACGTCCCGCCAGGGCGGGTTCTCGCCCAGATAGCGGATGAGAAGGAAGTCTTCGCTGGTGAACGGCCGGTGAAGCGCGCGGCCGTAGAACCCCAGCACGGCCGCCAGCAGGACCAGCGGCGGGACGAACTTTCGCGCGGACATGGCCGGGATTGTACGAGGATTATACGATGCGCCCATGACCAGCCTCCTTGTCCTCAAGGCGCTCGACGACGACAGCGCCCACGCGCCGGAGTTCCGGTACCTCCTCTCACACTGCCTGCTCGAAGCGCGCACGGTCTTCGACCGCGTCGAGCTGGTACTCGCCGGACAGCGGCCGACGGCTGCGGACGGCGGCACGTTCGACGCCGTCCTGCTGCTGAGCTCCGGCAACGTCCTACTCTGCCGGCGAAGCCTCGCGGCCATGTGGGACCTGCTTCAGCAAGGGGTCCGGGAGGTCCGGCCCTATCGCCTGGCCGATGCCGGAGCCGAGGCCCCGGTCTATACCCTGCGAGGCTACGAGCGGACCGAAAAGGCTTTCCTGGAAAAGGGACCCGCCGGAACGCCCGTGAACCCCGCGCGCCAGCCGGTCGCGCTCCTGGCCTTCGAGGATCCAGAGCACCATTCCGAGACGACCGGCATTGGTCACGCGGGCCTCTTCCACGAGTTCATCGACTATTACGGCGAGGTCCGCTCCGACATCCTGCCGTTCGTCCCCGCTAGTGCCCGGGAGGTGCTCGAAGTCGGCTGCGGGCGCGGCGTGACCGGCCGTCTCCTCCAGGAGACGCTGGGCTGCCAGGTCACCGGCGTCGAGCTCAATCCGGTCGTGGCTCGCGAGGCTGCCCGGCACCTCCACAAAGTCATTCAGGGGGATGTGCAGGACCTGGAGATCGAGGCGGGCTACGACGTCGTGCTCGCCTTGGAGGTCGTGGAGCACCTGGTGGAGGCCGAGGCCTTCCTGGCCCGGATCAAGGGGTTGCTCGCTCCGGGCGGCCGGGGCATCCTGTCCATCCCCAACGTCGGCCACTACTCGGTCGTCGAGGACCTGATCGCCGGGCGGTGGGACTACCTGCCGATCGGGCTCCTCTGCTACACCCACTACCGGTTCTTCACCCGGCGGACTCTCTCCGACTGGCTACGCCGTGCCGGGATCGAGAAGTTCGAGCTGGTCGCCCAGAAGACCGAGCTGCCCGCCTGGGCGGGTGAGCTACCGGCCCGATTCGAGACCGACCCGGAGAGCCTCGCCACCAAGGGCTTCTACGTTCTGATCGAGGGGTGAATTCTACCACTCGTGGTCGTGCGTCTTCTTGAAGATCGTGTCGTGCGGCGCCGAGCGTTCCTCGTCCGGCCGGCCGTTCGTGTAGTAGTAGAACGAGACCGACTTGCGGCTCCGCCCCGGCGGGCAGGAAAGTGGCGTGGGATGGCCGTGGAACGAGAAGTCCGTGGTGCTGAACACCACCGTCCGGTTGAAAACCGGCAGGATCTTTTGCTCGCATTGCGTCATGTCCCGGTCCCAGAGCTCCAGATGCCCACCGTACTCTTCCTTCCAGTCCTTGTTCAGGTAGACGAGCAGGTTGAGCCGGCGGTCGAGCTTCATGAGCGGGTGCCAGTTGAAGTCAGAGTGGATCTTGAGGAAGCCGCCGGGCAGGATCTGGTGCGGCCCCGCCCCACCGAAATAGGGGTCGGGGATCAGGCCTTCGATCCCCGTCAGCGCCTCCAGGAACTGCAGCACCGGCGGCGAGCTCATCTCCCAGAGGAAATCGCGCAGCTTCCCGCCCAGCGGCGACGTGTATTTGTAGCCGAGCTTCTTCTCGGTCGCGTTGTCGAAGGCCGCCCACTCGATCTCCTCCGGACGCGGGAACTCGGCGAGGATCGTGTCCAGGGTCTCGTCGGGGAAGAGATTGTCGATCACGATGTGGGGAAAGGGCTGCGCGCTCACGTACCGCTCCCGCAAAGGGCTTGGCTCCACGTTCAGCTTCAAGGCTTGATCTCCATGGGAAGAGGGGCTGCAGGAACAGGATCTCGGGACCACTCCCGCGCCCATCGTACCGCCTCGTAGAGCTTGGGAGCCACCGCCTCCGGAAGGAACCGGCGGGACGCTTCGTACCCCGATTCACGGGCTCGGCGCCAAGCACTTCGGGAGGAGAGAAGCTCCCTGGCTGCCTCGGCGAAGGCCGCGGCCTCTCCGGGCGGCACAAGGGGCACCGCGCCCTCCGTGATGTACACGGTCGACGGGATGCGCGAGGCCACGGCCGGGATCTTGGAGGCCATGGCTTCGAGCAAGGGCAGCCCAAAGCCCTCTTCGGCTCGCGAGGGCAGAAAGAGGAGGTCGCAGGCGCGGAGCGCTTCCGCGATCACGCGGGGCGGGACGCCGCAAAGGTAGCGATCCGGCTCCAGAAGGACCCGCTCCTCCTCGCTCAGCGGCAGGATCGAGAAGCGCAACACCCGGCACGGGATACCGCCCTGACGTAACCGACGCACGGCTTCGAGCGCCGTGGCGATACCCTTGACCTCCGCCTCGAAGATGCCGGGAATGGCGATCCACGGCCGCCTGCGCGGTCCCAGACGCCAGCCCGGACGGAACAGGGGATCGAGGGGCGGCGAGACGACCCGGCTCTCGCGCCCGAACCGGTCCCGCAGCAGCCCGCCCAGGTGCGGCGTCACCGTGAGGGTGGGGAGTTGCCAGGAGTAGACCTCTTCGATCTCCCGGAGCACCGGCCGCAGATGGATGAGCCCGCCCTCGTAGCCCTGGCAGAAGTGCGCCAGGGGACCGAGGGCGAAGCCCCGGGCGGTCCGCAAGGTCGTCCAGTAGGTCGCGATGACGAGGTCTTGGCTCGCCACCTTCGGCGGCGCCGCCGCGTAGTCCACGTAGGTGGCGCCGCTGTCGATCCAATCGGGTTTCGGCCCCTCGCACAGCACCGTCACCTCGGCCCCGTGCGCCCGCAGGAGCTCGATGTGCTGGAAAATGACCTTGTTGCCGCCGTTCAGCTCGGGCAGCGGGAGGAGGTAGGCGATCCGCACGCTTCAGGCCGCTCCGATCTCTCGACCCATCCGGTCGGTCACCTGCACGGTCAGCGCGGTGCCCACACGAGCCTCGATCTCGGCCGGCAGGCGCCAACTTTCGCCAGGGGGCTCGGAGAGCCGCTCGGCGGCGGCGGGAAAACCCACCGGATTGGGCGACACCTCGATCCAGAGCGGATAGGAGGACGGCTCCGCCGGAAGCCTCAGGCCTCCCGGCGGGACCCTGGGCAGGACCGCCGCCGTGCCATTTCGCGGCAGGCGGCGGTCGAGCCCTTCGAGCAGAGTCACGAACCAGGGCCCGTAGTGCCGGCGGCGGAAGCGGCCGGCCGACTCCTCGAACCACTGCTGGGCCCGGGGCTCCCGCTCGGCGCTCTGGTTGTAGAGGTGGACAGCCTCGGCCCCGGGCACGTAGAGGGAGGACAACCCCCGTTGCTGCGCGCGCAGCAGCCAGTCCGTCTCCTCGAAATACAGCCGAAACCCGGCGTCGAACGGCCCCACCTCTTCCCAGGCCGACCGACGGAGCGCCAGCAGACTGCCGCTCAGAGCGTGGCTCGGCAGCGGCGAGCGGGCCTCCCAATGGCGCCGGGCATGCCGCCGCCAGCGCCGCCGGGCACGGGCCGCCCACCCCAGGCTCCTCCCCGCGAACAGGGCTGCCAGCTCCTCGCGCCGGGTGCGGACCTCGGAGGGAGGCTGCACCAACCGGCGTCCGCGATCCCAGTAGAAACGGGGGCCAACAACGGCGGCGCCATCCCGCAGGCAGTCGAGCAGGGCCGGCACGCAGCCCGGCAGAACGATGACGTCGGGGTTCATCAGCAGGATCAGCTCAGCTTTCGACCGGGCGACGCCCAGGTTGACGCCTCCCGCATAGCCAAGGTTAGCTCCCGGATCGATCCGCTCGATGGCAAGGCTCTCGAGCAGGGCACGGCCGGCCGCGTCGCTGCCGTTGTCGACCAGCAGCCACTCCACCTCGAGCCCCATTCCGGCAACGTCGGCCCGGAGGGCTTCCACCGCCGCCGCGGCCAGCTCCGGCGTGTGGTAGTGGACGAGGATCACCGCCAGGCGCAAGATTTCCGCCGGGTCTAGGCAGGGCGGGTGAGGGCGAACGTGCAGCCGTGGCAGATGAAGTCCTTGGGCGATTCCTCGAGCCCGTAGACCCAGCGCCGCATCAGGGCCATGGCCGGCCCCGTCAGCACTTCCTGAACGCTCTGCCGGGTGAGGTCGCCCACGACATACTTGGCGTCGTAGTCCTCGCAGCAGAGCACGCACTTGCCCTGGGGCGTGATGTGGATGTGCTGCAGGGGGCGCGAGCCGACGTTGTCGCAGCCGCAGAGGCGCTGGTCTCGGGCGGCCGCCGCCGGCCGGTGGCCGATCTGGAGATACCCCGCGCGGTCCATCACCTCGTAGTACTTCACCTGGAAGCGGCTGCCGGCGAAGCGCCGGGAAATCTCCTCGAAGTCTCGCTTGTGATCGTCGTTGCCCGTCCCGAGGACGGCCATGTCCATCTGCGGCGCCAGGGGCTTGTCCTTGGCGTAGTCCAGGTTCCGGAGGACTCCCGCGAGATGGTCTCCGCCCCGTTCCTTCTGGTACCGCTCGCGATCGAGCGTGGAGATGTTGATCGAGAGGAACCGGAGCCCGCCCATTTCGACGAGGGCGTCGATCCGCTTCGGCGTCAGGCCCGTACCGTTGGTGAGGACGGCCGGCGGCAGCCCCACGGCCTTGATCGCCCGCACCTGATCGACGAACCTCTTGTCTGCGGTTGGCTCGTTGTAGTTGATCATGAAGACCCCCTCGATCGTATCCCGCCAGGCGGCCAGCTCGCCCAGGATCCGCTCATAGAGCTCGGTGGGCATGAAGTAGTCCTCGCGGGGGGCGATCGCGACCGGGCAGAAATAGCAGGACTGATTGCAGACGGTATGGGCCTCGAGAGAAACATGCTTGAGCAGGAACTCCCGGGCCGGCTCCGTCTCGGCCGGCAGAAGCCAGCCCTGTCCGGCGAGCTCCGCGCGGTCGCCGGGGGTCAGGAGATCGAGCGGAAAGCCGGCGGTCAGCACGCTCAGCAAGCCGTCGTAACCCGGCTCTCCCCGCAGGAGCAGCCGGTCGGTCAGCGGGTTGTACACCCGGTCTTCGCCGAGATGAAGAAACGGGTTCAACTGCAGCCCGGCGGTCCCGAAGGCACGAGGAGGATCGGAAAGGACCGGCAGGCCGGAGGTCTTGATCATCTTGAGTTGCTCATAGTTAATCGCCTGGAGGAGTCTACGGACGCGCCGCTCTGGACGTCGAGGCTCCAGGAGTGATCGACCTGGACCAAGCCGAAGGAGTACGCGGGGCTCTGGACGGTGAAGGCTCGCTGGACGATGCGTTGGTCGTAGATATGGAGGCCTTCTTCATCCAAGAGGAAAATATACAGGGTGAACTCCCCCTTCACCAAAGGCAGGCTGGGAATCGCCAGACGTGCCGAGTAGAAAGTCTCTCCGCTCACCGGCGGAATGCCGTCGCCGTGGGATGAGAAAGAGCACACCTCGATGCCGTCGGAGCGGTTGATCCCGACTCCCAGATGGAAGGCCAGCCCGGGGTCCGTCGTCTCCCACTCCACCTCCAGCTCCCAGGGATCGCCCTGGGTATAGAGGAGATCCGGCCCGGATTCGCTATTTGCCTGGATCATATGGGCCGAGACGATGCGGGCCGGCAGCCGCGACGGAGCGGCCGGGAATGGCTCGGACTCCGCGGCCTTCGCCGTCTTGGCCATCAGGAAGTTCTCATACTCCCGCACCACCTCGGCGACCGGGCCGAGCGCTTCGGCCCGCCCCTGCCGGAGCCAGAGCGCGCGCTGGCAGAAAGCCGAAACGTAGTACATGGCGTGGGAGCAGAACAGCAGCGTGCCGCCCGATTCGACGTACAGGCGGAGCCGGTCCATGCACTTCTTCTGGAAATAGCCGTCCCCCACCGACAGCGCCTCGTCGATGATCAGCACCTCGGGGTCCACCTGCGTCGCGATCGAGAAGCCCAGACGCATCGACATGCCCGTCGAGTAGGTCTTGACAGGCTGGTCGATGAACTCGCCCAACTCGCTGAACTCTATGATCTTGGGGCCCTTGTGCTGCAGCTCTTCCGGCGAGAGGCCCAGCATGGCGGCATTGAGCACGATGTTCTGTCGGCCCGTGAACTCGGGATGAAACCCGGAGCCCAGCTCCAGGATGGAGGCCACCTTGCCCCGGACCTCGAGCGAGCCCGAGGTCGGCGCGGTGATGCCGGCCAGGATTTTCAGCAGCGTGCTCTTGCCCGCGCCGTTCTCGCCGATGAGCGCCAAGCCTTCCCCGTGGGGCAGCTGAAAGGTCACGTCCTCAAGAGCCCGGAACTCGCGGTGGCGCTGCCTGCGGGTCACCAGCTCGCCGAGCCGGTCCCAAGGCGTCGCATACACTTTGTAGATCTTGGTCAGGTTCTCGACGGCGACGGCGGGATCTCGCATTCAGCGCGATTCTAGCAGGGTAAGGGGAGGGTACGGGAAAGCCGGGCGGGCGCTGAGGCCCACCCGGCTAAAAGCAACCAACTACGGGATGAAGACGATGTTGCGAGCAGCGCAGGCGCTGTCGAGCTGGATCGCGTCGTAACCAACGCTGAACCGGCCGTCGGCATCCATCACCGTCGTCACCCAAGCCTGGGCGATGTTCGGGTCGGCAGCCGGATACGTGACA